>PVBE010776090.1_pt1 | contig 55160 bp, 63 predicted proteins | sample 1631181 | NCBI WGS metagenome assembly PVBE01 (sample SAMN08397723, study PRJNA350692) | Marine metagenome, whole genome shotgun sequencing project. | isolation source: water | place: Pacific Ocean | collected 2012-04
AGCGAGAGCCAGCCGAAGAACCAGGCCTGAATCGCCCCGTAGATATAGCCGTGCGCGTCGAGCACGCCCGAGGCTGTACCGGCGAGTTGTCTTCCGCCCAGGTCAACGGCGAGGGCCTGGATGGGCGACATGTTGACGAAGAATCCGCCCACGATGAGGAAAAGGACGGCGAGGGGGATGCTGTCCGGCGGTATGAGAGCGATGCCCAGGACGGCCGCGCCGCCTAATAGCCCGGCGATGATGATGACGATCGAGCGATTGCTCCCGAAGAATTTATCCGAGATGTAGCCGCCGCAAATGGGCCCCCACATGTAGCCCAGCGGGTAGGCGAGGGTGACCCAGCCCATTTCTCTCAAGTCCATCCCCCCGACCTGGGCGTAGTAGACCGGCGCCCAGGAGACGATTCCGTAGCGCACCACATTGTCGAGGCCCTTCACCTGGCAAGCGACAAAAAAACGCCAGTTCGAGAACAGGTGAACGTAGGCGCGCAGACCGCGCACGTTGCCCTCCGAGGAGGCTTCCGCCTCGATCGATACCTCGTCTGATTCGGCGTATTCGGGGAGACCGACATCGCGCGGCTTGTCCCTGGCGACAAAATAAAAGGCGATGCCGAGCAGGGAGATGAGCATCGGCGGATAACGCAGCGCCGCCCGCCAGCCGAAATTCTCCGCCACCCAGGGGGTCACTACCCAGACGACGAGCAACGCGAAGCCCGCCGCCGTTCCCACCATCCCCATCGCTCGGCCCCGCTCCCGGCGGCCCCACCACTGGGCGATGATGCCGATGCCGGGCGCCCAGGTGGCCGCGTTTGCGAATCCGACGATGGCCCAGGGGATGAGCAGGCCGTTGATCGAGTTTCCGTAGCTGGTGATGAAGTTGAAGACCCCTGTTCCGATGGCCCCGAAGAGGAGTATCCGCCGGTAGCCGAAGCGCTCGGCGAGGCGGCCGTGGATCAGGTCGCCGAATGCGAAGCCCCAGAACATCCACGAGTTGATCCATCCCGTGTCGGCGCGGGTGATCCCCAGGTCGTTGATGATCTCGGATTGGATGAGGCTGAAATTGAAGCGCCCCATGTAGTTCATGGAGTAGAAAACGCAGTAGGCGATCAGGACCCGCCACTTCCAGACGTGATAGAGGTCGGGGAGGTCCTCGAAGCGGACCTGGGCGGCGGGTGCGCCGCTATCCCGGGTGCTCATGCCGGGCGGGGATTTGTAGGCAGGTGCAAGGTGCGGTTGCTCCCGGATGAAGTGGTTCGGGCGGCCGGGCCCGGCGAGGACCCGGCTGTCAAATACCCGGCTATTTCAGAAGGTCGGCGACGCCGGCCGAGGATGTGAACGACTCGCTCGAGTCATCCTCGATCTGTACGAAATAGCTCTCGCAGGCGCGCATCAGCAGGTCCTCGGTCATCTCGGGCACTTTTTCCTCGAATTTCGCCAGATCGATGGGACGGTCGAGCAGGTCCCGGGGGTGGCACCCGTTGAAGGAGAGCCCCTTGGGTTCGTAGACCTTCTTGATCAGGGTGTCGAAAACCTCGCCGTCGAAGGGGACCTTCTTGCTCACGCAGGCCATCCCGAACGCCTCGCGGAAGCCTTCGAGCTCGAGCGGCCCGATATAGACCTTGTGGCGGAGGCGGCGCATGAAGGCCTCGTCGAGCAGAACCTTGGGGTTGATGTTGGTGCTGAAGATGACGAGCTGATCGAAGGGGAGCTCGACCTTGTTCCCGGTGTGGAGCGAGAGGTAGTCCACCCTGTTCTCGAGCGGGACGATCCAGCGGTTGAGCAGATCGCGCGGGCGCACAAGCTGGCGGCCGAAATCGTCGAGTATGAATATCCCGTTGTTCGATTTGACGTGGGGCGGGGCCTCGTAGGTGTTCGAGCCCGGGTCCATCTGGAGTTCCATCATCTCGATGGTGAGCTCGCCCCCGACGACCATGATGGGCCGCTTGCAGCGCAGCCAGCGCTTGTCGGCGGGCTGGTCCCCCTCGGAGCGGTGCACCGAAGGGTCGTAGAGGCGCATCACGAATCCGTCCATCTCGATGGCCCTGGGGATGGCCACCCGCCCGCCGAGGAGAGACGAGAGGGCGACGGCGATGGCGGTCTTGCCGTTTCCGGGCGGTCCGTAGAGGAAGATCGTCCGGCCCGAGTTCGCCGCCGGGCCCAGCGGCTTGAAGAGCTTGTCGCTGACGACGAGGTGGGAGAGCGCCTTCTTGAGCCCCTCGCTGTTCACCCGGACCCCGAGGACGGTCTGGCGTTCGACCATCTTGCGGTAGTTGTCCACCGGCACCGGAACCGGGCCGATGTAGCCGCTCAGGCGCATATATTCGCGCGCGCGGCGGCGGCCCTCGGTCGTCATGCCGTAGCGGCGCGAGGCCACCTGGTAGCCACTCGCCGAGAGCACCTCGATGCTCTTGAGGTCCTTCCACTCCTCGAGCAGATCGCCCGTCAGCTTCATCGGCAGGCAGAGCCGCTCGGCCGCCTCGCTGCCCGTGAAGGTGTCGAGCACGAACACCGTCTTGAGTACGTGGGGCATCAGGAAGTCCCGGCGGACGCCGAGGTCCTCAATCGACAGTGGCTCTTCGAGAGTGAGAGGGTCGTAGGCGCCCTCGGGCTCTTCTTCGGAAGCCACCCCGGAGGCTGCGCCTGGGCCTGCTGCGCCTCCTGGGGCTCGGGTTTTTTCTTGAGAAGGCTGGGCTGGGCCTGCGGCGCCTGCTGGGGCGCGGCGCCCTTCGCGCCCACGCGGACGCCCGGTTTCGCGGCTGGCGGGGCCGGAGCCTGCTGTGCTGGAGGGGCTTCGGGTTTTTTTTCGGGGTCCTGATCGTCCTTGAGCCTGTCGAGTATGCTCATTGTCGCACTCCTCTGAAAATTCGGCCCGATTTCAGGAGGCTAGGTGTTCATCTCCAGAAGATGATAGTTCTTTTTCCCTTTTCGCAAAAGAACATACCGGCCAAAGAGGAGGTCATCGGCGGAAATCTCGGCTCCTTCCTCGCCGATCCGGTTGTTGTTGACATAAATGCCGCCCCCGGTGAGGTCTTTCCGGGCCATGGATCGGGACTTGGATAATCCAGATTCTACAAGCACGTCCACCAGGAGAAGCGGGGGAGCGCCGCTGCGCGCGGTCCGGGGCATCTCGGCGGCGGCGGCCAGCAGGTCGCGCTCCTCGACCCCATCGAGCGGGCCGCCGAACAGGATCCGCGCGGCGCGGATGTTGCTCTCGGCGACCTCGGCGCCGTGGACGAGGCTGGTGAGCTCAAGGGCGAGCCTGGCCTGGCCCCCTCTTTTTTCAGGGGCCTCTTTATGTTCATTTTCTATCGACTCGATCTCATCGAGCGTCAAAAAAGTGAAGTAGCGAAGGAACCGGCCCACGTCGGCGTCCGCCGTCTGGATCCAATACTGGTAGAACCGGTAGGGGCTGGTCCGCTTCGAGTCGAGCCAGATATTGCCCTCCTCGGTCTTGCCGAATTTCCGGCCGTCCGATGTGGTGATGAGGGGAAATGTGATGCCGTAGACGGATTTTCCGAGCGAACGGCGGATGAGCTCGATGCCGCCCGTGATGTTGCCCCACTGATCGGAGCCGCCGATCTGGAGGGTGCAGCCCTCGGTCTCGAAGAGGTGAAGAAAGTCGTAGGCCTGGAGGACCATGTAGCTGAATTCGGTGTAGGAGATTCCGGCGTCGGCGACGCGCGCCTTGACCGACTCCTTGGCCATCATGTAGCCGACCGGAAAATGTTTCCCGGCGCCCCGGAGGAACTCGACGAGATTCATCCCGTCGAACCAGTCGGCGTTGTTCATCATCTTGGCCCCCGCGGGCCCCGGGCCGAGATCGAGAAACCCCTCGAGCTGGGCGCGGATTCCCGCGTTGTTCGCGGCGAGGGTGCCGGCGTCGAGGAGGTTCCGCTCCTCGCTCTTGCCTGAGGGGTCGCCGATCATCCCCGTCGCCCCGCCCACGAGGGCCAGGGGCCGGTGTCCGGCGCACTGGAAGCGCATGAGCCCGGTGATGGGCAGGAGGCTCCCGATGTGGAGGCTGTCGGAGGTGGGGTCGAAGCCGCAGTAGAGCGTCATCCCCCCTTTTTCGAGGGCGGCGGACAACTCGGGCGCGTCGGTGAAATCGTGAACGAGGCCGCGGGCCTTCAGATCGTCGAACAGGTTCATCAGCTCTCCAAACGGGCGAAACCGCCCCCAATTTATAGCAGGGGAACGGAAAGTTCCAAAATGCCGGGGGGTAGCCAAAACACGAGGAAGAATAGGGGGTTTCGCCGACCGCGCGCGGAGGAAATTTACGGGACGAAGAAAAAAAGAACAATATTTTGTGAGATCGGGTATAATTAGATTATTGTTTATGAAAAACCAATAAACAGCGCGTTTTTTCTTTCGGCCGATACGACAGAGGAGGTTCAACCAATGCCGCGCCTGAAAGTTCTTTCATGGGACGTGGAAAAATTTAAGATCGCCTCAACAGATACCGCGCGAGTTGTCCAGCATGTCAAGGGATACAACCCGGACGTGTTCGCGCTGTTGGTGTTGGTTGGACCGGGTGTGTATGACCATATCGCTTCAAGGTTTGCCGGTCATAATTTTCACATGACCTATGGTCCGCAATCACAAGAGATATTGATTGGCGTCCGGAAGAATTTGACCACCTTTTATTCGCAAAAAACGGGATTCAAGGCGGGCAATGCCTACTTGCGGCCAGGTGTGTTGGTCACGATTAAATCCGGGAATCACGATTACAATCTTTTGTTCTTGCACACGAAGAGTTCGAGCACTCCGGTGGGATTGGGTCTTCGAGACGATATGTTCAGCAGGGCGTTTAAGCTGAAGAAAAAGCTCGACGAGAAAGAGGGCGGAAACGCCAGGTTTGTTTTTTGCGGTGATCTGAACACCATGGGAATGAAATATCCCTACAACAAAGAGATAGACTTCACGACCGAACTCCGAAAACTCAAAAGGGACGCCTCGAAGGTTCAGATGCGTCTGCTCGATAAAAGCCATGACGCGACCTGGACGGATAGTAACCGGAGAATATCGGACTCCAACCTCGATCATGTCGTGGCGATCACTTCGATGAATATTACCCGCTGGCAATTTCCGAGTGGTAGTGAGGGAGAAGTGGAGGTTGATGGTTGGAATGAATTTTCCAAAGGGACTCCTCAGTGGCGGAGCTTTGTGAGCCGGGTTTCGGATCACTGCTCCCTGTATTTTGAGATTGAATAATTATTGACTTCTCAGACGTTTTTTCGGCCCTTGGGGGCTGTCTGTTTTCCGCTTGACCCGATGGATTCGTCTTTATTTTCGTCCCCTGTTGTTCTCTCGCGTAGCGCCAAATCCGGTTATACTTCCCTAAGAACCAGGCCTGGTTCGCGTAGGCCGGGTATCCCCCCTCCCGGTGGGGGAGATGAAAGTTTCCACGGAGCTTTCCGCGCCGCCCAGGAGAAACGATGGCCCGGTTTTTAGGCACGACGAATCACGAGCAGGTCTTCCTCGAGGGGCCGAGCTCCCGAAAATCGGAGTTCGGCTTCGTCTTCCGGATGGCGTGGGATTTCGTCAAGGGGTTTCGGGTCTTTCATTTCGTGGGGCCCTGCGTCACGGTGTTCGGCTCGGCGCGAATCGAGGAGGGGCACCTCTACTACGAACTCGGGCGCAAGGTGGGGGCCTCGATCTCAGATCTGGGCTTCACGGTGATGACCGGAGGCGGTCCGGGGCTGATGGAGGCGCCCAACCGCGGGGCGAGGGAGGCCGGGGGAAAGTCGGTGGGCTGCAACATCTCGCTGCCCATGGAGCAGAGTCCCAACCCCTATCTCGACGCTTGGGTTGATATCCATTATTTTTTCATCCGAAAGGTGTTTCTGTTCAAATACTCTTATGGCTTCGTCGGCCTGCCCGGCGGGGTGGGGACGATGGACGAGGTGTTCGAGGCCGTCACGCTGATTCAGACGGGTAAGATCGCGCACTTTCCCATCGTCCTGATGGGCGCGGAGTACTGGAAGCCTCTGATATATTTTCTGGAGCGGATGGCCTAGGAGGGGACGATCGCGGAGGCGGACCTTGAGCTCTTCCTCGTGACCGATTCGATAGACGAGGCCGTCGCGCATGTCGATAAATACGCGACCGAGAAATTCCGCCTGAAGCGTCGCAAGCCGCCCAAACCGAGCCGTTGGCTGGGCGAGGGCTGAGGGCGGCGAATTATTTATCGAGAAAAAACCTATCATTCAAGCCCTTTTTGGTTTTGGTTTTTTTAGTAGTTTGGTTTTGACTCATTCCAGACAAATTATTTGCCCCTCGTAGAATAGGTGCTTGATACATAAGCATTTGTTTCGAAAGGGTTTGTTTTTCTATCGCATTGGATTGTGCGATGAATATCTAAGAATACTACTGACAGATAATAACTAAAAAACTATATTTTAGTTGTTTTTTTGAGGTTTCGGCTAAATTTTGGGGGGATTGGGAATGAGAAACAAAAGGATATCTGATGAGGTTTGGAATGAGATCGCTAGTCAGGGGAAATTTGGTGAGACTGAAGATGATGTGTTGCGTAGGATTTTTAAGCTGCCTGAGGTATCTAATGTGCTAAGTGGAGGTTCGGGTGATTTTGCTCATGTCCCTAGAATTAGAAGAGAGTACAAACGTAGTCCAAATAAAACCACCTGTCCCTTAAGCGCGAGAGTGGAAGGGGGGCGTTTATTGGTTGAATTTCACAATGGTAAAGCCGAGAACTGGGATTTGCCTCCCAAGGTTGATAAGCGGACCATCCGAAATGTAAGAGATCAAGCTGTTGAATTTGCTGAAATGAACGATGCAACTAAAGGCCAGCAATATGCTGTAATGAAAGCATTGACTGATGCTGGCTATCATTTGACGAAGTAGAAAATGGGAAATTACTTATGCACGAAAAAAGCGGAGAAAAAGATTCCAGCCAAATTGAGGTTAGCGCCGAGATCGACGGTGTATCGCTCCATCTGAGCCGCCCGGCCGAGGCCGTCAGGGAGTGGATCGGCCAGCGGGAGGCGCTCGATCAGCTCCAGGCTTGTTGGCTGATCATGGCGGAGGAGGATCTTCCCCTCTCGCCCCGGATTACGGGGCCGCCCGGCATCGGCAAGACCACACTCGCCTCGGCCGCCGCCCGCGAGCGGGGCCAGGAACTCTATATCTTCCAGGCGACGGCGGACACGCGACCCGAGGATCTGCTGGTGACGCCGGTCTTGGCCGAGTCGGGCCGGATCGCCTACCACGCCTCCCCGCTGGTGACGGCCATGATCCGAGGCGGCATCTGCGTCATCGACGAGGGCAACCGCATGAGCGAGAAAAGCTGGGCCTCGCTCGCGCCGCTCCTCGACCACCGCCGCTACGTTGAGTCCATCGTCGCGGGGACGACCGTCCCGGCCCACGCCGAGTTTCGCTGCTGTGTGACGATGAACGATGACGCCTCGACCTACGAGGTGCCCGACTATATCCTCTCGCGCCTCCAGCCGACGCTGCCGATCGAGTTCCCGGACCGCGACGACGAAATGGCCATCCTGAACTACCACCTCCCCTTCGCGGGCGAGGAGATGCTCGCCATGACGGTGGAATTCCTCCAGGAGGCCCACGGCCTCGACCTCGACTACTCCCCGCGCGACGGCATCCACATCCTCCAGTACGCCCTGAAGCGGCTCGCGCAGGATCCCGCCCACCCCCTCGGCCGGGACGAGGCCTGGCGCGAGTCGCTCGAGAAGGTCCTGGGCGAGGAGGCCCTCGACCTGAACGCACTCGCCCGAAGGCGGCGCCAGGCGATGGGCGATGAGCCGCCCCCGATGAACTTCGGGGACATCTTCTTCGGGGATGACAGCCCCCTTCACCCCGATAGGGGCGATGGCTGAGCCGTGGCCGGCGCTGACTTTCTTTCGATCTCGCCGAGGATCTCCGTCCTCCCGGTGATCCACGGCTCCGGGGATTTCGCCGTCGAGGTGCGGGACCGCCTCCTGCGCCTCGAGCCTGACTGTCTCGCCCTCCCGTTCCCCCCCTCGTTCCAGGAGGCGGTCGAGGAGGGTGTTCTCGATCTGCCCGCCATCTCGATCGCCGCCGCCGAGGAGCCCGAGACTTACGGCTCGGGCGGCGGACCCGAAGTGCCCGGGGCATCCGAAGCGCCCGGGGCGTTCGGCGGAGATGACGCCGCCGAATACGAGGAGAGCGAACCTACCTGGGAGGCCGGGGAGGACAGCGGCCCGGACGGCGAAGGCCCGGCCTTTAACTTCGTTCCCGTCGATCCCTGCCAGCCCGTCATCGCCGCCCTGAGGACGGCGATGGAGGAGCGCATCCCCCGTGCCTTCGTGGACATCGAGGTCGAATCGTTCCGCCCCGAGTCCCAAATCCTCCCCGACCCCTACGCGCTGAAAAGAGTCTCGCTCGAGGCCTTCGCCGCCGCCCTGCTCACCTCGGCCCCCCGGCCCGAGCCGGGCAGCCAGCGCGAGGCCCGCGTCAGGGGGATGGCGGTCCGCCTACGGAGGCTTGAAGGGGAGGGCTACGGGAAAATCGCCTTCGTCTGCGCGGCGGTGGACTGGCCCTGGGTGCGCCAAAGCTATCTCGAGGGAGAATCAGGGGCCGCCCCGGTTGGCGTAGCCGATCTCGATGAAGGGATTTTCCCGCCCGCCCCCCGCCGCTATCCCGTCGAGGCCTCGACGCTCACCTTCGTCCTGGGCGAGCTTCCCTTCATCACCGCCCTCTACGAGCGGCGGCGCGAGGAGCTTCGCGGCGACCGCAACCTCTCGATCGACGGGGTGAAGGAGTTGCTCCTCGAGGCTCGCACCGAGTGGCTCCGCGAGTACGAGCCCGTACTCAACTGGGTCACCCCCCAGCGGCTGCAGATACTTCTCCAGTATGTCCGCAACCTCACCCTCCAGGCGAGCCGCCTCACCCCCGATCTGTTCACCCTCGTCCTCGCCGCCAAGCAGATCGCCGGCGACGCCTTCGCGCTCACCCTCGCCGAAACGGCCCGGAAGTATCCCTATCAGGAGGAAGATGGCGGCCCCGGTAAAGTGCGCGCCGGTATCGGCGAGGCCGAATTCCCCGACGGCGGCGTAGGTGAAATCAAGAACCGCCTCGGCGGCTCCGAGGTCGTCTGGCGGCCCATCTCCCTAAAGCCGCGGGCCCCCCAGTACAGGAAACGCCAGTGGCGGCAGCGGTGGAACCCGTTCACCCAGTGCTCCTGGCCGCCCGAGGACACCAAGATCGAGAGTTTTCACACTCATGTGCGTGATCAGGCGAAGGCCCTCCTCGGCCAGGACCTCGCCCGCAGCGAAAAATTCACCACCTCGATCATGGACGGCCTCGACACCAGGGAGACCCTGCGCAGCTGGCACACCGGCGATCTCTACGTCAAGGAAATCCCCCCCGCGCGGGGGAATTTGGAGGTCGTCGTCTTCCTGTTCGACACCCCGGCCGACCCGGACAGGTACGCCTGGCGGACGATGTGGTTCGCCGAGCACGACGAGGAGTCCACCCTCTGCATGTACGCCACCCCCTTCGAGGAGAACGTCATCGGCCCCGGCGTCGCGCAGTCCACCTACGGCGGGGCGTTTTTCATCTTCCCTCCGCGTTTCATCGACGATGTCTGGCGCGACCCGCGCTTTGATTACGCGAGGACGCTCGAGGAGCGCCTCATCGCCGGCGCCTGTTTTCACTCGCGCGAGCGCGTCGTCGCCCTCGTCAACCCCGGCCCCCCCCCCGGCGAGCTGGCGGCGGATCGCCCGGCTCAACCGCAAGCATCTGGTCCACATCCCCCTCGGGCGCTTTTCGCGCGAGACCGTCGAGCGCATCCGGCGCTTTCACGTCCTGAACGGCCGGGAGGTCCGCTCCTACGCCTCCAGGTTCATTCAGGACGTATGAGGGGCCGCGTCTCGTGAAACCGATAGCGCTGGATAACATCTCCGGCCTTAAAAACCGCTTCAACGCGGACCGGGGCCGCCCGCGCCTGATCGTCATCTTCTCGCCCACCTGAGGCCTCTGCCTCGAGGGCGCCCGTTGGGTTGACCGAAACATCTTGAAAAACGGCGCGGGCTCTGAACTCAAGGTCTACGCCGTCTGGGTCAGGCGGCTCAAAAGAGACGCCCCGGGCCACATCGACCCCGCCATATTCGGTCACCCGGCGGCGAGCGTATTCTGGGACGGGGACCAGATCGCCGGAAAATTTTTCGCCGCCGCCGAGGGGTTTCACTCCCCCGTCGCTTGGGATTCCTATTATCTCTACGGCCCCAAGGTCCGCTGGCGGGCGATGGCCGCGCCGATCACGGCCTCGGGTTTTCCGGTCATGAATTTCCGGCGGGATTTGAGGCGGTTCGTGCGGGGGATGGCGGAGGGGTGATTAGAGATAGTCAAGAGCTGAGGTGATGCAGTCTGTGATAGAGTGTATCGGTCAAGACTTTTTCGCTTCGATAGATAATCAGGGTGATTGAATTCGATAGGAGCTTTTCAAATGACCATAGACGAGTTAACCACCCGGTTTCCGGAGATTCCGGCGGATTTGAGGGATGAACCCCTGCTGGCGGAATTCGCCGAGGCGTTCGGGCCTCAACTGGCGATAGCCGAAAAGCCCGTCGCCTGCACCGTCGAGCAGTCGGCGGGCAACGCGTTTTACATGAAGCTGATCAACCTGATCGGAATCTACGCGATCGGGCTCGCGAAGCGGGAGGCGGTGCTCGGCCAGATACAGGCGCTAGTGGAGGGTTTCAGGGCCGACCCCGAGGGCTATGCCGCCTCGCTGCTTCCCGGGAGCGTTTCTCCCGTGCAGGTGCGGGGTCACGGCTGCGAATAGCAGACGTTTGACTGAAAAAAGGGATGGCCTCGGGCTGCCCCTTTTTTGGGCTGTCCCTTTTTTTTGCGCGGACCCCCGGTCGGGGGCGGACTCAGCCGCCGTAGAAAACGGTGTCGCCCAGATCCTTGAGCCATAGGGTGGCGTCGTCGGCCCGGCCCTCGGGCTCTGTTCTGACGCCGGCGCCGGTCACCTCGCCGACGAAGATGGAGTGATCTCCGTTCTCGACGGTCTCGGCCAGTTTGCACTCCACCCAGGCCGAGCAGGAAAGAAGAAGCGGCGCGCCCGCAGGGCCCTTTTCGAAGGCCTCGCCGCCGATGCTGTCGCCATCGCGCTCAAGGGGCTTGAAGAAGGTGAAGGCCGCGCCCTGCTGGTCCTTGCCGAGGAAGTTGAGGGCGAAGACGCCGGCTTCCTTGATGGTGGCGTGAACGCCTGAGTCGGCCTTCACCCCGAGGGCGACGAGTGGAGGGGCGAAGGAGGCCTGGGTCGCCCAGTTGACGGTGGCGGCTGCGACGGCGCCATCCCCGCCCTCGGCGGTGAGGACGTAGAGACCGTAGGGGATCATCCTGAGAGCGGTTTTCTTCGCGGCATCGTCCACGATTGCGACTCCTCTTTTTCGGTAAAGTGCAGGAAAAATCGAAACCGGATCGTTTTTTTTGGGGCGGGCCTACGATACCCGTTTTTCGGGCGCCGATCCATTCATCGCGCGCGGGCGCTCCGCGCCGGGACGGAGTAACCCTGTTCGGGCACGGATTGCTCCCCCCGGCACGGATTGCCCTGTCAGACAGGCGGTGCGAAAATCCGGGCACGCGAAAATCGCGGGGGAGTTAGAAAGGGGACTTTCGGTGGCCAGAGCGCACGAGATACCAAGACGGCTCCTTGTCGCGGTCGGCGGCAACGCCACTCACCCGCCCGAGATCAAGGGGACGGCCGGGGAGCAGGCGGCCATCGCCGCTGCGACGGGCAGGGCGCTGCTCCCGCTGATGGCGTGCGACACCGAACTCATCGTCACCCACGGGAACGGCCCGGTGGTCGGGAAGATTCTGATGCGCCAGGCGCTCTCGGGGGCGCGGGTGACGCCGATGACGCTCGATATATGCGTCGCCCACAGCCAGGGGGGAATTGCCTACCTGCTCATGCAGGCGTTCGAGAACGCGTTGCGCGAGGCGGGGAACGCGAGGCACGTGGTCTGCCTGCTCACCCAGGTCGAGGTGGACTCCGATGACCCGGCCTTCGGGAATCCCGAGAAGTTCGTTGGCTACGCCTACAGTGAGGAGGAGGCGCGCGCCTTCGAGCGCGAGATGGGCTGGACGATGCGGGAGGATCCGGGCCGGGGCTGGCGCCATGTGGTGCCCTCGCCCGAGCCGAGGCACATCGTCGATATTTCGCTGATCCGGGCGCTGGCCGAGCGCGGGGCGGTGGTCATCGCGGGCGGAGGCGGGGGGATTCCGGTCGCCCGCGAGGGGAGCGGGATGCGCCGCGGGGTCGAGGCGGTGATCGACAAGGACTTGACCTCGGCGCTGATGGCGAACGTCCTGGGGATCGAGGACATGCTGATCCTGACGGCGGTGCCGAGGGTGGCGGTTCATTTCGGGACGCCGGAGCAGCGGCAACTGGACGAGGTTTCGCTCAAGGAGCTGAAAAAATACCAGGAGGCGGGGCATTTTCCGCCCGGCAGCATGGGCCCCAAGATCGAGGCGGCGATTCGCTTCATCGAGGGCGGGGGCCGGCGGGTCTGGATCACGAATCTCGAGGAAGCGCTTCCCGCGCTGAGGGGAGAGGCGGGGACGCTGATACATGCGGACGATGGCTGAGATAAAAAGCGCGGAGCCGGGAGTCACGGGCCCGGCCTGTGTTCCGGAGTCCTATACTTTTCCGGTGACTCTGATGGGCGGGGGCGCCCGGAGGGCGCTCGGGCTGGTATCCAGTACAGCCAGTGCGGCTGGCGCGGCCGGCATCGAGGGCCGGGTGCTCGCGGTGTTTCGCCGGAGCTTTTATCTGGAGATGGGCGGAGGGAGCGCGGGTAAAGAAGGCGCTCTTGTCTGCATGGGGCCGGCCTGGATCGGGCCGGGGCCGCTGAACGCGATCTGCGCGCTGCCGGAGGGAATGGACTGGCGGGCGTCGGGTCTCGCGGAGGGGGGCCGGGCGAGTTGTTGGAGAGAGCTCCTCTGCGCCGGGCGGTTTTCGTTTTCGTGCGCGGGGGCGGCTAACTGGCGGCCTGCGCCGCCGGGCCTGGATTTCGACAATGCTCCTGCGATTCGGGCGGCGCTAGAGGCGATGGCCCGGAAGGGCGGGTGCCTTGCGCCCGAGGAAGGGCTGGGGCGGCTGATCCCGGCGCTGGCGCGTGGCGAACCGGCGCGGTGCGAACCGGACGCCCTGGATAGGCGCGGCGGGAAGGACCAGGTAATGCGGTCTGGATCGCGGGGGGCCGGGGCGCTGATGCGATGGATTCGCGAGATGGTGCGGGCCGAGTTGTCCCTGTTCGAGACGGCGCCGACCGGGTTGTCCCTGTCCGAGCCACCGGAAGCGGCGGCGGGGCTCATCGGCCTGGGGCCGGGACTCACGCCTTCGGGGGATGACTTCATCGGCGGGGCGATGATCGCGCTCAGGACGATGGGGCGCGGGCGGGAGGCAGACCGGCTGGCTGCCTGGGCGCTTCCCCTTGCCGAGAGCGGCACCGGCCGCATCAGCCGGGCGCATCTCGAGTGCGCCGCGCGGGGAGAGGGCGCGGGGGCGCTCCACCGGGTCATGGAGACGATCCCGGGGATGTCCCTCCGCACCGGGGGAGACATCGCGGCCTCACTCGCCGCCATCGACGCTGTCGGCCACACCTCGGGGTGGGACGCCCTGGCGGGAGTGGTAGGCGCGATAGCCGCCGTTTGCGGCGATTTCTCTCAATACGATGATCGGGAAAAGAACGGCGTTCGGGATAAGGAGCAAGAGTGGTGAGCCGAATCGCCGTGGTGGGCGCGGGAGCGCACGGATTTTAATGCGCGATGCCCGCCGGGGAGCTACATTACCCAAAGTAATGTTTTTTTTGAACGAGATGATTCCCAGGCTCCGCCCGCGTTTTTCCGGCACCGGCTTTTTCCCCGGCTCTCGAAAAGGTTGCCCGGTTCCCGACAATGTTCAAGGAGGAAGAATCATGGCAGACAAAGTCCGGCAGGTGGACTACTACTACCTCAGAACTCCCGACAGGCCCGGCTCCGGCGAAAAAATCCTCAACATTTTTAAGAAAGAGCGCGTCAGCTTCACCGCCGTTCACGCCTTTCCGATCGGAAAGACGATCCAGGTGGACCTCGTTCCCAAGGACGGGCGCAAATTCCTGCGCGTCGCCAGAAAGGCGAAGATGCGCCTGAGCCAGAAGAAAAAAGCCTTCGTCGCCGAGGGCGGCGATCGCGCGGGGGGGCTTGTCTCGGTCCTCGATAAAATCTCCGCCGAGGGAATCAACGTCACCGCCGTCACCGGCCTCGCCGCCGGCAAGGGACGCTACGGCGCTATCTTCTGGGTCAAGCCCGGCGACTACCGAAGGGCGGCTAAGGCGCTGGACGCCAAATAAATCCGGATGTGGGATAGAGAAACGGCGGAACGCCCTCAAGGAGCGGCTTAACCGTTTAGCGGAATCTCCATGAAGATCGCGCCGGGGGGTGGTCCCTTCCCGTAGGGCGGAATTTCGCGGAACCCCATCGAGAGGTAAAGGTCAGCCGCCGCCCGCATGGAGGGCAGGGTGTCCAGCCGCACGGCCCCGAATCCGGCCCCTCCGGCTTCCCGGATGACGGTTTCGGCCAGTGCGCGGCCCACCTTCCGGCCCCGAAATGGGGGGCGCACATAGAGGCGCTTCATTTCGCCGGCGCCGTCTCCCAGCGGGCGCAGCGCCGCGCACCCGGCCGCCTCCCCGCCGACCGAGGCGATCCACAACCACCCCCCCGGCAGGCTGTAGTTTTCCGAAACTCCGGCGAGTTCGGCCTCCAGGTCCCGGATGCATCGGTCCACCTCGGGCGTTTCAGCGTATTCCGCGATCAACTCTCGGGCCAGAGCGAAATCCTCGGCCGAGTCGGCGAGGGCGATCTCCACCCTTTGGGTGTCCCCTAACAGTGTGTCGGTCATTCGTCCGCTTCCCGGCGGTTCCCGGCCGCCTCTTCTCCGGTGGGGTGCCCGTCGCGCTTCCACCAGTTCAGCCCGCCCATCTACTCCCTCACCCTGAAGCCGAGACCGGTCATGTTGAGCGCTCCCTTCGTCGAGGTATTGTACCGATATCGTAGCAGTAGGTGACGATAAGAGATTCCCGGCCGGGAGTCGAGGCCGTCTCGTGGCTCATCTCACGGTAGGGGAAAACAAGGCCGAAATTTGCTAAATGTGGAGCGTCGCCGCATAATTCCGGGTTCTTCTTCCGCCCGCGGTTGAAGTTTGTGGGTTACTCTTTGTTGAAAGGACACCTTTAGGCATGGATGTCGTTTTCATCTCGCCTCCTGAATCACATTCCATCGAAAATTCGCTCCCCGAGCAGATTCAGCAGGGAGCCGGGGTCTACCCGAAATTGGGTCTTCTTTATGTCGCGGCTTACTATGAAAATGCGAGCGGCAACCGATCGGATTTTATCGACGCCCCCGCCCTGGGCCTGGACTATGCGCAGTTCGAGGAGGAGATTCGAAAAAGACCCATTGACGTGGCCGCCATCAGTGTATTGACGTTCAATCTCATCGACTCATGCCGGGCGGTCGAACTGGTGAAAAAACATCACCCGAAGGCCAAAGTGGTTTTCGGCGGCCATCACGCGAACTACTATCCCGGTGAAACGGCGAAACTTCCACATGTCGATTACGTTCTCACCGGAGAGGGGGAAATATCATTTACGAGCCTGATCGAAGCCATCGATCGGGGCGAGCGGCGCGAGGAGCTTTCCGCCATTCCGGGGCTGAGTTGGAAGGATCCGTTCCAGTGCAACGTGTCGGAGGGAAGGGGGGACGCGGGGAATCTAGACGATCTCCCGTTCCCGGCCCGCCACCTTATCAACCTGCGCAACTACAATAATTTGATTGGTGCGAGCGATGTGACGGCGACGATTCAGTCTTCGAGGGGATGCCCCTTCGCGTGCACGTTCTGCGATATCCGGCGGACGGAGTTCCGTTGGAGAGATCCGGGAAACGTTGTCGATGAAGTCGAGGCGCTCGCCGATCAGGGGGTTGATGATTTTTTCTTCGTTGACGACACCATCACCATCCGCAAGAAGCGCGTCCACGAGATTTGCGAGAAAATCGTACGGCGCGGTATCAAGATTCAGTTCAAGATCAGTTCGCGGGTGGATTGCATCACCGAGGACCTTCTCCGCGATCTCAAAAAAGCGGGATGTTACCGAATCCATTACGGCGTGGAGAGCGCCTCCCAAAGAAGCCTGGATTATTTGGAAAAGGGGATTAACCTTGACTTGGTGCGCCGGGTGTTCAAGCAAACGCACAACGCGGGCATCGGAACTTACGCCTATATGATGATCGGCATTCCCGGAGAGACGCGAGAGGAGATGGAGCAAACCTTCGATTTCGCGGCCGAGCTGAACCCGGATTATTGCCAGTTTTCCATTTGCACCCCCTACCCCAAGACAGAGCTCTACGACCGCATGCTCCGTGACGGGATCGTTCCCCATGACTACTGGCAGGAATTCGCCGGGAAGCCCCACGAGGGGTTCAAGGTGAAATTCTGGAACCCGGATTTCGAAGAAGATGAGTTGCGCGAAATTCAGCAGCATGGCCTGAGGAAATTCTATGGACGGCCTAAATTCGTCCTTCGGGAGTTGACCCGGGTGCGAACGGCAACCGACTTTATTCGAAAAGTTTCCATGGGAGCGAATCTTCTTTTGAGACGCAAGAAAAAAACGACTTCAGCCGCTACGTGATTCCTTTGCCGCGCCGTTATAGGGCCGGGGCTTAGGACATCCCTACTCGGTATCACGGTCTTCTTCGGAAGCCTTCTCTTCTTGATTTTCCCGCAATTGCCCAAGGGCGATGTGGCGGGCAATGGCGGTGATGCGCTGGGACAAAATCGTCATCTGGACGAACAGGTAAATCAACAAAAATACGATTCCCGCCAATATCATGACTACCCAGGCCTGCTGGGCGTCCTGCGTCCCGGTGACCCATCTGAGGAGCCCCCAGGCGGGCGGAAAATTGAGGGTGAAGACGCCGAGGCCGAGCAAGAGCAACCAGGCCACCCCGTAGCCGATATAGAGGCGCACCCGCACAATCAGATAAAAGGTGTATATGGCTAATAGCAGGGCCGAGAGATTGGCGAATATCAGAAATGTCGTCCTCATTCCTTGGGCTCCCACCGCTCGTCCATCCAAGCCCGCACCAGCGAGCACAGAATAAGCGTGCCCGTCATCATCGGGTAGGAGATTAGCGCCAGGCCTCCGTACATCGACACCCCCGCTTCCCGTTCGGCGAATGTCGCCGGATGCTCGGCGATGCGGAATCCGCGCCGGCCCAGGTAAACCAGGATTTCCGCGTGCATGTCGAGAAAGCCCCCGGCCGCTATGATGGGCAGGGACTCTTCTCCGACGGCTTTCATGCCCGAGGTGGAGTCGGTGATTTTTTGGCCGGTCAGGGCGCTCGCCAAGCGGCTGAAGAATTGATTCCCCCAGTAACGGCCAGCCGAAGCCCCCTTTGTGTCACTTTCCAGATAGCGCGAGGCGATGATGATGTCGCCTTCCCCGCGGATGAGTTTTTCCATCATTGGCGCGATTTCGCGGGCCGGGTGCTGGCCGTCGCCGTCGAAAAAGACGGCCCGGCGGTAGCCGTTTTCGACGGCCCAGGCGCATCCGATCTGAATCGCATTACCGTATCCCAGGTTGCAGGGGAGGTAGAGGTGCCGGACCCCGAGCCCTTCGACTATTCGGCGGGTGGCGTCCGAGGAGTGATCGTTCACGACGAGGATGTCCAGCCCGGCGGCGTTTTCCCGAAGGTCAGCGATGACGCGCTCGATGCTTTCTTCCTCGTTATGGGCGGGAATGATTGCGAGATCGGGGGAGGTAGCCACTATGAGAAACTCCTCTCCTCGGGGGCCCGACGGGCAAGGACGGTGACGATATCGAAGGCGTTAAAATAGAGAGAGGGGCCTCTCTCCATCGATACCGATCCGTTCCCGGTCAACAAACGGGCTGCCCTGCCGATTCGAAGCCGCCTTCCGAAGTATCGGAAGGAAACCGGAGTCAGCCCCGCTCTTTTCAATATCTCGGTCAGCGTCTCCTTGGTGAAGAAGTACAGATGAACCGGGGGGAGCATCAGCCACCAATGCTTCCTCAAAACCCTTGCAACCAGCGAGCCGATATCTCCAGTGGATAATACCAGCCAACCGTTAGGTTTGAGCCTGGCAGAGGAGGTCTGGATATCCAGCAACGGGTTGGTCAGATGTTCAATGGTGTCCCACATCGAGATGATATCGAACTCGCCCCAATTATCAGGGATGCTATTCGCCGTTCCGGCCACAGCGGTGAGGCCCGCCTGTTGGGCTATTTCGATGCAATATTCGGAGAAATCCACGCCCGACACCTTCCAGCCGCTTTGTTCGGCAACCTTCATGAAGCCACCGGTTGCGCATCCGATATCGAGCCAGTTTCCATTTTGAATCCCGCTTTTTTGGACGATCCATCGAATCCATTTCAAGTAATCGGGTGTCCGTTGCTCGATTTGATCCTGATAATTCCGATACATAAGCCCTTGGAAGTAATCTTGCCCGTAAATGGACTTCAACGACGCATTATCAGGAATCGGTTCCGTGAATTTGAGGCCGCAGGAGAGGCATTTTAGAATCGAATACCCGGATTTTTTGTATTGAAGTTCAAAAGATTGGCTGTCGCATATATTGCAGGTTCGCGAGGTTGAAGGAGTCGATGCATTTAGCAAATAATATCCTCCACGGCGAGTTGCGAGTCAGCATCCACTATGCGCAACGATCTTTCAAGTCAGCCAGGAATACCAATAAATCTTGGGGTCCAAATTGAACGCGGTCATTTCAAAAAAATTATTGCAGTGGATTCCGCCGGCCATCCCTTTGGTTTTTTTGATATTTTCTCCCGGAGAGGCCCTGGGCGGCGGAGGTTTAATACCCCTCTTACATCTATTTCATTTACTCATGGCCGGAGCGGCTGTTTATCTATTGTTTCTGATCGGCCATATGGCGTTGGACCGAGCGGGATTGCTTCCCGGCGATTATTTTGAGCGGATACTTCTCGCGATATGTACGGGTTTTTTCGTTCTTGGGGTTTCTCTTTTTTTATTGGCCTCGGCGGGAGCGCTCCGCCCATGGATTGTGTGGCCGCTGGCGGTCCTCGCCGGTTGGTTTTCGAAAAGATCGTCGGTCGATGAATTTATCGCTTCCGACCGGGCGGATAGATGGAAATGGGAAAAGGGCCCGGTCCGGGCCGCCGCCATCGGCCTTGGAGTGTTATTCGTCCTGCTCTTCGGGGGGTCTTTACTCGAAGCGCTCATTCCGTCTCCTCATTCGCCCGATGCCCTGGCGCACAACCTCGCTTACGCCAGGCTGTTCGCCGAATCCGGGGGCTTGGTGTTCACGACCCACAGCCCCTTGTTTTTTGCCATCACCGGGTACTGGGAATTTTTTCTTGCCAGCGTTGCCTTGTTCGTTCCCTCGGACGTCTCGATGTTGGTGCTTGCCCAGCTCTTTCACCTGATATTGGGGCTCGGGGGCACGGCCTTGGGGATCGTCTGTCTCGTTCGGAGGCTTTCGCACCTCGACAACCGGGAGGCATTGGCGTTCGGAATCTTCGGTGCGGTGCTTTTCGCGGGGATGCGAATCGACGTTTTTCACGTCAGGCGGTTTCCGCTGCTCATCGTTGCCCCCAAGTCGGATCTGTTTATCGTGGCCCTACAGGCGGCCGGGGCGCTGGCGTTTTTCGAATCGATGCGGATCCGGGCGACCGGCGCGGGGTGGGCCCTTCTGGGTGGATTGCTGCTCGGTGCGGCCTCGGGGGTCAAACTGACGGCCGGTCTGGCCTCCGTGGCCCTGGGGGTCGCCTTCATGATTTATCCGCCCGAGGCCGTTTCGCTCCGGAAGCGGGCCTCGCTGGCCGGTTGGGCGGCGGCCGGGCTCGCTATCGGACTCGCGCCCATGTTGGCGAAAAACGCCCTTGCCCTCGGGAACCCGATCTATCCCATGATGACCTCGTATTTCGGGACATATGAGAATCCCGAATATCTCCGGTATGTCATTTCCGGGTTCAGGGACACGCGCGGTTCTTGGCTCGACACGGGGTGGCGGCTATCCAGGCTCATCGCGCCCTCGGCGGCATTTGCGACCCTTCTGGCGGGTTTCTGGCCGGGGATGGCCCCGCGAGGAGCGTTGGCGCTATTTCTTGCCGTTCCTGTATCGATAGCGGTTTCGGTGGCGGTGTTTTCGGGGACCTTTCCGACGCGCTACGCCCTGTTCATCACCGCCTTCGCGGCCGCCTGCGCCGCCTGTCTCGCGGGCGCCCTCATCGATCGCCTTCGGGCGCGATTGGAGAGCGTGGGAGATTTTCCCACCCGCCGCGCGCTGCCGGCGGCATGGATTCTCCTTTTCACGCTCGCCGCCCTCCCCACGCATCTGGACAATCGCCTCAAGCGCGCGTTCAGAACCGCCGGAAAAACGACCATTCTCCGCGAGCGGGTGTACCGCATGAATCCGGTCTCGCGCTTTCAGGCCGGATGGAAGGGCCGCCTTCCGGAGGGGGCGAGGCCGATGACCTTCTACCGGCCCGAGCGGCTTTTTGCCGTGACCCGGGGATGGCTCCCGGTGGTTGCTGTCGAGAGTCCCTCGTTGGCGGCCCTGTTCCTGCGCGAGTCCGATGGCCCGGAGATTGAAAGGGCGCTCTTTAAGAGGGGGATCACCCACGTCTACTTCGGATCGCCGCTCGTCCCGCCGGGGTTTCCGCTGGACGCCCGGCCGCTTGCCTCTCATCTGCGAAACCGCCCGCCGCTCTGGCGGGAAAGTGGAATCGAGATGTACGCCCTGTCCTCCGGAAAAATGAGAAAGGGAATAGAAGGAAGGTAAGGAGCGTTTTCAGGGCAGATGCAGCCTTCTTACTTTTTCGGTTTCGCGGGAAAAGAGGGGCCGGTTGCGCTTTGGACGATCAGGGTTCAAAAAATATCGCTCATTGTGCTCTTGGCGACGAGGGCCTACGTCAACATCGCGCGGACCGGCGGAGCGCACAAAAAGGTGAACTGATTTTCGAGGCGGACGATCCGGCTCCTCTCTGAGAATGACAGGGAGGGCTACTTCAGTTGACCTCCGCGATGATTACCCCTTACATTCGTACGCTTGAGTTTTCACCTCGCTGATTGTGAATCGGCCCGATGGCCGGGGAGTGGAGGAATGAAACAAATCGCGCACTGGTACTTATCCTCCATCGGAGCCAAGCTGGTGATGGCCGTGACGGGCGTGCTTCTTTTCGGGTTCGTTCTCGGTCATATGACGGGCAATTTGCTGATGTTCGCCGGGCCGGATGCGATGAACGCCTACGCCCACTTTCTCCAAGAAAAAGGAATGCTGCTTTTGGCCGTCCGGGCGGGGCTCCTCGCTATTTTTGCGGTCCATATCGCCTCGGCCATGCGGGTTCACCGCCAGAACCGGGCCGCGCGGCCCGAACCCTACGCGGTCTCGAGCTATCTGGTCACGACTTACGCCGCGCGCACGATTTTCGTCAGCGGGCTCATCGTCCTGGCGTTCGTGATTTACCACCTCCTTCACTACACCCTCGGGGTGACGAACCCCGAGTTTTTGAGGATGCTCGACCCCCAGGGCCGGCGGGACGTCTACGGCATGGTGATCACCGGCTTCACGAACCGGGCCGTCGCCTTGAGCTACATCGTCGCGATGCTCCTTCTTTCCTCGCACCTGAGCCACGGGCTCACCAGCTTGTTCCAGACGCTGGGCCTGCACGGCCCGAAGTTCAAGCCTCTTGTGAACAAGGTCGGCCCGGCGGTGGCCATCGTGATTTTTATCGGCTTCGCATCGATTCCCTTGGCCGTACTGTCGGGCAGGCTAAACTAAACCCGAGGAGGCACGCCGTATGAAACTGGACGCGAAAATCCCCTCGGGGCCGATGGCCGGGAAGTGGGAGAAACGCAAGTTCGAGGGCAAGCTGGTCAACCCGTCGAACAAGCGCAAGTACAACATCATCGTGGTCGGCTCGGGTCTCGCCGGCGGCGGCGCGGCGGCCTCGCTCGGCGAGTTGGGCTACAACGTGGATTGCTTCTGTTTTCAGGACAGCTCCCGGCGTGCCCATTCCATCGCCGCCCAGGGCGGAATCAACTCCGCCAAGAACTACCAGAACGACGGCGACAGCGTATATCGCCTTTTCTACGACACGGTGAAGGGCGGCGACTTCCGCTCGCGGGAGGCGAACGTCCACCGTCTCGCCGAGGTAAGCGCCGCGATCATCGACCAGTGCGTGGCGATGGGCGTGCCCTTCGCCCGGGAGTACGGCGGCACGCTGGCGAACCGCTCCTTCGGCGGAGCCCAGGTTTCGCGGACATTTTACGCGCGGGGCCAGACCGGCCAGCAGCTCCTCCTCGGCGTTTACTCCGCCCTGAGCCGCCAGATCGGAGCGGGGCAGGTGAGGATGCACCCGCGCACCGAAATGCTCGACCTCGTTGTCGTCGATGGCCACGCCAAGGGCATCGTCACCCGCGACCTGATCACCGGCAAGATCGAATCCTGGGCGGCCGACGCCGTTGTCCTGGCGACCGGCGGCTACGGCCCGGTGTTCTACCTCTCCACCAACGCCGTGGGCAACAATGTGACGGCGGCCTACCGCGCCCATAAAAAAGGCGCGCTCTTCGCCAACCCCTGCTACACCCAGATTCACCCGACCTGCATTCCCTTGAGCGGCGACCATCAATCGAAGCTGACGCTGATGAGCGAGTCCCTCCGCAACGACGGGCGCATCTGGGTGCCCAAAAAACAGGGCGACACCCGCGCTCCGGGCGATATTCCCGATGCCGAGCGCGACTACTACCTCGAGCGCATGTACCCGAGCTTCGGCAACCTCGCCCCGAGGGACATCTCCTCGCGGGCGGCCAAGCGCGCCTGCGACGAGGGCCGGGGCGTGGGTCCGGGCAGGTTGGGCGTCTACCTCGACTTCAGGGACGCTCTCTCCCGCCTGGGCGATGACACCATCTGCCAGCGCTACGGCAACCTTTTCGACATGTACGAGCGCATCACGGGCGAGAACGCCTATAACATGCCCATGCGAATCTATCCGGCCATCCACTACACCATGGGCGGCCTATGGGTGGACTACGACCTGATGAGCAACGTGCCCGGCCTCTACGTGCTGGGCGAGGCCAACTTCTCCGACCACGGGGCGAACCGCCTCGGCGCCAGCGCCCTGATGCAGGGCCTCGCCGACGGCTGCTTCGTCATTCCCTACACCATCGCCGAATACCTGGCCGGCACGGCGCCGGGCGAGGTGGGGACCGACCACGATGAATTCAAAAAATCCCAGAACGAAGTAAGCGACCGGATCCGGACGCTTCTCTCGGTCAACGGGAAGCGGTCGGCCACCTCCTTCCACCGTGAGCTCGGCCTTCTGATGTGGGAGAAATGCGGCATGGCCCGCAACGAGGCGGATCTCAAGTCGGCGCTCGAGATGATCCCCGCCCTCCGGGAGGAGTTCTGGGAGAACGTCAAAGTCACCGGAAGCGGCAACGACCTGAACAGCGAGCTCGAAAGGGCGGGCCGGGTAGCCGATTTTCTCGAGTTCGGTGAACTTCTCGTCACCGACGCGATCACCCGCGAGGAGTCCTGCGGCGGCCACTTCCGCGAGGAGTACCAGACCGAGGAAGGCGAGGCCATGCGCGACGACGAGAACTTCTCCTTCGTCGGCGCCTGGGAATACACCGGGGAGACCCCTATCCTTCACAAGGAAAACCTCGAGTTCGAGGAAGTGCATCTTGCCGTGAGGAGCTATAAATAATGATCTTCACCTTGCGCATCTGGAGGCAAAAGCATGCCCGGGACAAGGGCAGGTTTGAGACCTACGAAATGAAGGGCGTCAGCCCCGACATGTCGTTTCTCGAGATGCTCGACGTCCTGAGCGACTCTCTCGTCGATAGGGGAGAGGATGCCCTCACCTTCGACAACGATTGCCGCGAGGGCATCTGCGGCATGTGCTCGCTCACCATCAACGGCGTCCCGCACGGCCCCGACCAGGGGGGCACCGTCTGCCAGCTCCACATGCGGCGCTACAAGGAGGGCGACACGATCACCATCGAGCCCTGGCGGGTCTCGCCCTTCCCGGTCCTCAAGGATCTGGCCGTGGACCGCTCCGCCTTCGACCGGATTATCCAGGCGGGCGGCTACATCACCACCAACGCGGGTAGCGCGGTGGACGCGAACGCCATCCTGGTCCCCAGGGCGGACGCCGAAACCGCCATGGACGCGGCCGCCTGCATCGGCTGCGGCGCCTGCGCGGCCTCTTGCCCGAACGGCTCGGCCATGCTCTTCGTGGCGGCCAAGGTGTCCCACCTCGCCCATCTGCCCCAGGGAGCGCCCGAGCGCGCCCAGCGGGTTTTGAGCATGGTGAGCCAGATGGACCAAGAAGGTTTCGGCAACTGCACCAATCATTCCGAGTGCGAGGCCGTCTGCCCCAAGGAAATCAACGTGAGCCACATCGCCAAGATCAACCGGGAGTTCATCCGCGCCGCCGTGAAAAGTATTTTCTAAGACAAGAGAGAGAACAGATGATGAGGATTCGTTTCTTCGGCCTCTTTTTCACGGCGGTCCTGTTCGCCGCATTTTTGCTTCCGTCCGCGGCATCAGCGGCCGAATGGCAAACCTATAGCCGGGACGCGTACATCCAGTCCAAAAGCGCGGGCAAGATCGTACTCGTTGCCGTTCACGCCGACTGGTGTTCTACCTGCCGGAGGCAGTTGCCTCTGCTCGAAAGCCTGGTCAAGGAAAAAGCGTTCGAGAACGCCGTGGCCTACCGGGTCGATTTCGACACCGACAAGAAATTCCTGAGCGAGCACCGCGTCCGGTGGCAGAGCACCCTGATCGTCTTCAAGGGCGAAAAGGAAGTGGGCCGCTCCGCCGCCGACCTCGACAAAAACGCCATCCGTAAGCTCTTATCTAGGGGCCTTTAGGGGCGCGGGTTTATTCCCCGTTCAGCCTCGCCGTTTCCCACAGCTTCCGCCACCGCTCCGCATCCTCGCGGATCAGGTGGTGAGCGATGATTCCCCTCTCGGTGACGTAGCAGGTGATCAGATCGCCGGGGATCGTCTCGAAGGTGACGTTCTCGCAAATATCGCCCGAGCCGGGCCAGACCTCCTCGCCCGGGCCTCTTTCCAGGACGACATCCGCCGCGGTCAGCCGGCCGCTGATCTTGAAGATGTCGGAGATGACGGCGCAGGGTTTTCCGAAACGGCGGGCGGCCAGCGCCGCCGGGAGGCTGCCCACTTTGTTGACGGCGGCGGTGTCGCGGCAGATCGTGTCCGCGCCGATCAGCAGGGCGTCCGCCTCCCGCATGAACAGGCCCACCTCGGCGTCGGTGACGCAGCGCGCCTCGCGGCCCGCCCCCCTGAGCCGTTCGACCGTCCGCCTGCCCTCGAGCAGGGGCCTCGACTCGGCGACGATGATCTCGCAGCCCTCTGGCGCGGCGGTTTTCAGCGCCTCCTCGACCGACGAGGAATAGCTGAGGGTGATTACGCGCTCCGCGTCCCGGAGTATGGTTCCCGCCGCCCCGGCCATGCGTCCGGCGTGGGAGGCGATGCGGGCTTTCATGGAATCGGCGATCTCAAGGCCGAGAGCGCCCAGCCCGCCGGGCTCGCTGATCGGCTCCGATTTCAGGCGCTCCCGAAAACCGGCGTAAAACATGAGCACCCAGTTGCCGGGGGCGGCCATCGAGGGGCGGAGGCCGTCGATCCTCCGGACCATATTCAGGATCTCCGGCAGGGGGTCGGCCGCCTGGTTATCCGTCTGGTTAACCGAGACGGCGGCGCAGGTCTCCGCCATCAGGTCCAGACCCAACACTGCCAGCTGAGCGGCTCCCGAGGATTTGTCCACGGCGATTTTCAAGTCCGCCCGCTCAATCGCCTCGGTCTTCCGGCTCATCGCGCTTGTGACCTCCTTGATCGTTTCGGGGGCCGATGATATCCCAGTTGAAGTTCCCATCCCATTTACCGCGGCATCATATCAAGAGGAGTTCCGCGATGGCGCTTGCCCCCGAGCACGTGAACCCCGAGAGCATCCGAACGGCCTATCCCTCGGCCTGGCCGCAGTATCCCTATAACGAGGCGCCGCCCACCCCCGAGCAGTCCGAGGTGCGCTATTCCATCTATTCCGAGTTGGCGCGGCGCCTCCGCGTCCGGGACGGGATCGAACTGGCCTACGATGTATTCCGCCCCTTCGCGCCGGGCGAGAAATTTCCCGCCCTGTTGTCATGGTCGCCCTATACGCGCCAGCTCCAGGGGACCCTCGCCCCCCTCGGTCAGAACGAGGCGGGCCTGACCGAGTTCTGGGTCCCCCGCGGCTACGCACAGGTGATCGCCGACGTGCGCGGCTCGAACGACTCAAGCGGCGCGTGGGATAACTTTGGCCCCGAGGAACAACTCGACCTCGCCGAGATGATCGAGTTCATCGCCGGACAGCCCTGGTGCAACGGCAAGGTGGGGATGGTGGGCTGCTCCTACTTCGGGATGAGCCAGCTCCTCGCCGCCGAGCACCAGCCCGTGGGCCTCGCCGCCATATTTCCCTACGATGCGGCGACCGATCTCTACCGCGACGCCTACTACCACGGCGGGATCTACTCGGCCTGGGGGCGGTTCTGGTTCACCAGCCTCATGTTCCTGAACCACACGGGGGGTCGCGTGGCCGATCTGTCGGGTTTCAACAATCACTTCAACCGTATTCTCTCGCGCGAGGACCCGTTCGACTGCGCCTATTATCAGGAGCGCTCCTCGGGCCCGAGTCTTCACCGGGTCGAGGTGCCCACCTACTTCGGCTGCGACTGGAAGTTTTTCGGCCTCCACCTCCGGGGGTCGTTCATGGGCTGGGAGGGCGTTCCCGAGACGACGCCCAAGAAAATGCTCATCGGCCCCGAGTCGCGGCCCCGGCGGCCCTTCGGCGTCTATCACGGCGAGGCGCTACGCTGGTACGACCACCATCTGAAAGGCATGGACTCGGGCGTATGGGAGGGCGCGCCGATCAATCTCTACATCCAGGGCGAGGACACCTGGCGGGGCGAGAGCGAGTGGCCGCTCGCGCGCACCGACTGGCGAAAACTCTACCTCTCGGGCGACTCGCTCACCGAGAACGCGGGCCCCGCGGGCGAGCGCGGCTACACCGTGACCCCCGGCACCCGGGCGGCCTGGCGCGGCGAGCCCAAACTCGTCTTCAGGACCGAGCCCTTTTCCTCGCCCACCGAGATCACGGGTCCGATGGCGCTCTACCTCACCGCCGTCTCGGACCAGGACGACACCGACTGGTTCGTCTTCGTCCGGGACGAGTCGCCGGACGGCTCCCAGCGCCTCCTCACCCGGGGCATGCTGCGCGCCAGCCACCGGGAACTCGACCCCGGGAAGAGCGAGCCCTGGCGCCCCTGGCACCCGCACACGAGCGCCGAGCCCGTCACTCCCGGCGAGGAGATCGGCTACGTCATCGAGATCATCCCGACCTGCAATCTTTTTAAGGAGGGCCACCGCCTCAAGGTCGAGATATCCTCCTGCGACCCTGACACCGACCTCATATACACGCACGAGCCGCTGCCCCGCGTCGTCACCAACACGATTCGCACCGGCCAGGGGGGCTCCTATTTGCTGACGCCGTTTATCCCGAGATAGGGCGGGAAACTGACCCTCAAGAAGTGGTTTTCGCCCTAGTCTCCGGCCGGTTCGATGCGGGCCGGCTCGATGCAGGCCGGCTCGTCGTTGCGCGGGTTGTTGACGTGGCGGCTGACGGTATGGGCCTCCATCTCCCCGGCTGGGTAGGGGCGCAGGAGGGGCTCGAGGGTCCCGGGCTTCTCGTTGGCCGGGTCCATCCAGCGGCCGTAGTCCCCGGGCGCGATGATGACCGGCATGCGCGGATGAATTTTGGCGGTCATCTCGTTGGGCGAAGTGGTGAGGATGGCGCAGGTCTCAAGCTCCGATCCGTCTTCGCCGCACCACTGCTCCCATAGCCCGGCGAGTGCGAACGGGCGGCCCTCCTTCATGCGGATGAAGAAGGGTTGTTTCGCCGCGCCGACCCGCGCCCACTCGTAGAAGCCGCTGGCGGGTATCAGGCAGCGCCGCCGCTTCATCGCGGCCCGGAAGGAGGGCTTCTCGGCCGCCGTCTCGGCCCTTGCGTTGATCATGCGGCTGCCGATGGCGGGGTCCTTGGCCCAGGAGGGGATCAGCCCCCACTGGAGCAGGGTGAGCTCCCGGGCCCCGCCCCCTCCGGCGCGAACGGCGGCCACCGGCTGGCTCGGGGCGATGTTGTACCGGGGGGAGAGTTCTCCCGCGAGCTCGAGCCCGAAAAGCGCCTCGAGCATCGCCTTCGGGGCGATCAAAGTGAAGCGTCCGCACACGGATCAGTCCGCTTTCCACCCGACGCCGTTGACGATGTTCTCGGGCTCGCCGCCTTCGATGACGCGGTGGACGTTCGCCATCCAGGCCTCGAGCTCGCGCACGAGCGTTTCGTCGTCGCCGCCGGCGATGTGAGGGGTGGGAATGAGCCCCGGCGCCCGCAGCAGGGGGTGATCTGCCGGGAAGGGCTCGGGGCTGAACACGTCGAGCCCGGCGCCCGCGAGGTGGCCGTCCTCGAGAGCCCGCTGAAGGGCGTCCTGATCGACCAGGGGCCCCCGCCCGATGTTGATTAGATAGGAGCCGCGCGGCATGGCGCGGATGGCGTCCTCGCCGACGATGTGGCGCGTGTACTCGTTCAACCTGACCGAGGGATAGATGACGTCCGAGGTGCGGAACAGATCGTCTTGCCCGACGGGGGTGGCGGCGGTTTTCCGGTCGATCCACTCCGGGAGCGGCGAGCGGTTCCAGTACCGGACCTCCATCCCGAAGGCGGCGGCGCGCACCGCGAACTCGCGGGCGATCTCGCCCATCCCGAGAAGGCCGAGGCGCATCCCCCGGAGGGGGCGGACGCCCTCGAGTTGGGTCCAGTTGTAGGCGCTGCCGTCCGGGCGGGTGGGCGAGAGGGGCTTGTCCGTGCCCTCGCGGGCCGCACCCTCGCGGGCCGCCCGGGCGGCCTCGGGCATGTTGCGCACCAGGTTGAGAAGGAGGGCCATCGAGTGATCGGCGACCGAATCCACGATGGGACGGCCTCGAAAGGCGACGGGGACACCGGCCTCGGCCGCCGCCCCGGCATCGACCTTCTCGCCGTAGCGGGTGGCGACGTTGATGAACCGCAAGCGCTTTGCCCTCTCGAGGAGACCGCCGGGCAGGGGGGCGTTCTTGGTGAGGAAGAATTCGGCCTCCTCGGCCGCTTTCAATAGTTTCGCCGGGTCGCGCTCCATGATGAAATCCATCCGCTCGCTCGATATGGCCGTGTCGATCCGGCTCTGGTGCTCGGAGGAGATGGGCCGCCCCCGGGTCGAGCCGATGGCAGGGTGATAGGCGACCACTACTCGTGGAATCGGCATGGAAGCTTTTCTCCACTGAAAAAAAGAATGAGCGAACGTCTTTGCCGATTGAGTCTTCATATTAAGCCCGCGACTTGAGGTCGCGTCTGGAGCCCGCCCATCGGCGGCCCGGGGCTTGAAGGGCGCGGCCAAGGGCGGAACCGCCCGGGCGGTGATTTGGACTGACGGAACGGGGAATTTTCCCCGATGCGGCGGCTCCGGGCAAGCCGCCCGGCGGCCTGGCCGGGTTTCCACTGGACGGGAAATTGGGTAGATTTCGCTCTCATACTCCGGGATGAAGGCGGGGCGGGATGAAAGCGGTGCCCGGCGTCGCCGGTTTCCATTTTTTTTTAGGAATTTTGAGATGACGGGTTCACCGAAGATAAATTTCAGATGTCCGAGACCGCTCCTCCGCGCTCGCGCGATTGTGGTAGGGATTCTGATCGGGCTCGCCGCCGCTGGCTGCGGCAAGGGAAAAGTGTTCGATCTTCCCCGGGGAGCGGGAACCGTGATGATTATCACCGAGCCTCAGGGCGCGATTATTGCCTTCGACGGCTCGGTGCGAGGCAGGACCTACGAGAAGCAACCCATCGTTCTGAAGGGGATCACCCACGGCTGGCACACCATCAAGGCGACGCTGCCGGGCCACGTCCCGCGCGTCGAGGAGGTCCGGATCGACGGTTCCGAGACCGAGATCCGCATCCCGCTTTCACGGGACACCTTCGGCAGACTCTCCGTGGTCGTCGATCCCCCCGGCGCGGAGGTGTTCATCGACAGCCGCTATCACGGCATGGCCGAACCTGGGAAGGACATCGACTCGCTCGCTTTCGGGGAGCACACCCTCTGGCTCCGCCTGAAGGGGTTCCAGTCCGAGAAGCGGACCATCACGGTCGAGCGCCAGTTCCACCGCGCCTACCGGCTGCGGATGCGGGTGGTCCAGTAACCCGGAGCCGGGCCGACGCTCAGCCCCTGACGCCATCCTCGATTAACCGCCCGAAGGCCTCAAGGTTTTCTTGGGCGCTCTCCATCTCCCGGCCCGGGGCGTAGCTTTCGATGGCGGCGATTCCGGTGAAGAATTTTCCGATCTCCCGAAGCGGCGGGCCCAGGTCGTGGATCCCCTCGGCGAGGGGAACGTGGACGCGCTCGCGGGTCGAGCCGCTGAGGTGGATGTGGGCGATGCAGAGCTCAAAGCCTTTCGTCTCGGCCGGCAACCCGCTGTAGAGCAGGTGCGCGAGGTCCACCGTGATTCCGAAGCCGGGGCGGTCCACCTCACGGGCGATTTCAGCCGCCGTGGGGATATCGGTGACGTACTCGCCCGGGCGCGCCTCCATCACCTCGAGCGCCGCCCGCACGCCCAGCCGCTCCGCCTCCCCGGCGATCTCCTCCGCGTATGCCCTCATTTCGGGAATAAAATCCTCGGCTCTGTCGTGCGAGCTTGAAAACGCGCCGGGGTGGAGATTCACGATCCCGGCCTCCATCCGCGCGGCGTCCTCGAGGCTCCTCAGATATTGGGCCCGCGATTTGCGGCGGATTCCCGCGTTGATCGAGGTGACGTTCAGGTCCCGGCTCGGCCCGTGGACCGAGAGCGCCAGATTTTTCTCGCGGACGGCTTTGCCGAGGGCGGCGGGGCCCTCGCCGGAGGCCCAGAGGAGTTCCGACCAGATCTCGACGGCTTGGTAGCCCAGGCGCTCCGCGGCGTCCACCAGTTCTCTGGGCGAGAGGGACCGCAGCGTGGTGGAGGAGAGCGCGACCTTCATCGGAATGCCTTTCACGCGGGTTACGGGGGCGGGCGGGATGAACTCCCGCCGGCCATGCTGTAAACTTCACCCTCCATTCAACACGCAATCCTGTCAACGGCTCCGGGGCGTCCTGGATTGGTTCGGGGGAGGCGTCATGCCGAAAATCGTGGTCATCAGCGGGAGCAGGAGACCCGGGAACAATACCGATAAAGCCCTGCGCATCGCTCTCGATGAGATTGGCGCCGCCGCCGAGGTCGAGGTTGTCCGCGCGGGCGAGTGTCGCTTTCTCCTGCCGGGTGATGAGGGCGCGGCCCTGCCGGGCGTGGCGGACGACGGCGAACGCCTTCGCGAAAAAGTGCTCGGGGCGGACGGGCTCCTCATCGCCACCCCCGAATACCACGGCAGCATATCGAGCACCCTCAAGCTCATTATCGACAACCTTGGCTTCCCCTCCACCCTCGAGGGAAAGGACATCGCCATTTTCGGGGTGGCCATGGGCCCCGGCGCGGACAACGCCGTGGGCCACCTGCGCCATATCCTCACCCACATCGGGGGACGGGTTCTCCCCACGGAGACCTCGGTCGGGAGCGTTCATAAAGTTTTTGACGAGAGCGGCGCCTGCACCGACGAGGACGTTGAGGCCGCTATCCGCGCCGTCGCGCGCGCGCTGCTCGATCATATAACCGGACCGGACAGCGACGATCTGTCGGGACTCTGAGGTAGCCGGTGGCGGATTTTTTTGATCTTTCGGGCGGCGGGCGGATCGCCTACGAAAAATTTTCGGGGAAATCGCCCGGCGTGATGTTCCTCGGCGGGTTCCACTCGGACATGACAGGAACCAAGGTCGCCGCGCTCGACGCGCATTGCCGCGAGGCGGGGCGATCGTTCGTCCGCTTCGATTACACCGGCCATGGCCTCTCGTCGGGCGAGTTCGTGGAGGGCGGCATCGGCGGCTGGACGGAGGACGCCGTCGCCGTGCTCGATGAGGTGGCCGAGGGGCCTCAAGTGCTCGTGGGCTCGAGCATGGGCGGCTGGATCATGCTGCTTGCCGCGCTGGCGCGGCCCGAAAGGGTGTGCGGCCTGGTGGGCGTCGCCGCCGCTCCGGACTTCACCGAGGATTTGATCTGGAGCGCGCTTTCGCCCGAGGCGAGGCGTGAGATCGAAACGCGGGGAAAGTGGATTCGCCCCTCCGAGTACGATGAGGCGGGATACCCCATCACGCGCCATCTGATAGAGGAAGGGCGAGAGAATCTCCTCTTGCGCGGACCCATCGCCATACGGTGCCCGGTCCGCCTCATTCACGGATTGGAGGACGAGTCCGTCCCCTGGGAGGTGTCCAGAAAACTCATGGGCGCGCTCGATAGCGGTGATGTCAGCCTCACCCTCGTCAAGGGAGGCGATCACCGCCTCTTGGAGCCCGCCGATATCGGGCGCCTTATCGGGACGATAGAGGCGCTCTGCGGGGAGATGGAGAAGGATCATTGACCCACAGGCGAAGTAATATCCTGTCATATCGTTGAAATAAAATAGGTTATATAAAAACAATCTTGCTCGAAAAAAAACTTGAGAGTCAGAGCTCCGAAGCTTACTGTATGAGCAAATGTTCACTCACTATACGTGAAGGTAATGATCATGCGCGACGGAACAAAGACCAAAGAGAGCATCGAAAGAACATCCCTTCGCCTCTTCGTGGAAAAGGGAGTCGCCGAGACCACGATTCGCGATATCGCCTCGGCCGCCGGTATCGCCGAGGGGACCATGTACCGCCACTACGCCAGCAAGGAGGAGCTGGCCTGGAGTCTCTTCTCAAGGAACTTCACAACCCTCTCCCGCGAGCTTGATCGTCTCCAGAAAGAGCAGCCGAGAACCCGGGAGAAGATCGAGGCGATGATCCGGTGTTTCTGCACTTTATTCGACGACGACCCGATTCTGTTCATCTATCTCTGCCTCCACGCGCTCCACGGCCAGATCGCGAAGATGACGCCCGACATGCCCCATGCGATGGAGGTTCTCATCAAGGTGATCGCCGGGGGGATGGATCGCGGGGAGATTCCGAAGAAGAATCCCATCGTTGCCGCTTCGATGGTGATGGGCATCGTTCTTCAGACCGCCACCTCGAAGGTCTATGAGCGTTTCGAGGAAAGCATGACGGATCTCACCGATGCGCTCGTGGAGGCCTCCTGGCGGGTGGTGGGAGAGTAATTTTTTTTTGAGTTCATCGTGAACAAATGTTCACTTATGCTGTGGCGTTCGATTTTCTATGCTGCGAAAGAGCGAAGGCCATTTTTCGAAACGGGGAATTTAGAAAAAACACCTGCCAATGGGGGAGAGATGATGAGCATGTTAACGGCGGAAAGGCCTGTAGGGCGCGATCAGTCGGCCGGCGGGTGGTAGTGCGGATCGTCAGCTTCGTTGCCGTTCAGCACCACCTTGAGGCCCACCCCCAGGAAGGAGCTCTCGTTGAGGCTCCAGCGCATGACTTTGTATTCGCGGAGTCCCTTGACGTGAAACGGATCGGTGTCGGCGTGGGCGGCCGCCTCGGCCGCGTCGGCGCAGACGAGATAATACATCCCCGCCACGGGGGGGCCGTCGCTATCGGGCTCAAAGACCGGCCCCGCTCCGAGGAGCTTGTCGGACGCCTGGTTTTCGAACTGCCAGAGAAGATGCTCCTTGCGGGCGGCCATTAAATCTTCGTGCGCCGCGCCATTGACCGTCGTCGAATACACCCAAAATAGCGGCATTACTTCTCCTCCAAACGGGAAAAAGGGGAAAGTGGGAAAAAGGGGCCGCGGAATCCCCCGCAGCCCCTCTGGAATTTCTGGCTCCGGCGGTAGGACTCGAACCTACAACAAGTCGGTTAACAGCCGACTGCTCTGCCAATTGAGCTACGCCGGATCGCGTGTGGCGCCGCTCTCAGCCGAGAGACCGCGCCATCGCCTTATAGGTGGCGCCTCGCTGGGTTGTCAAGACTTCTCCGGCCGAGGGAGGCGGTTTCTAATCCGGGGAGGCGGGTTCTTCAGGCGGCGGATGGAGCACCTTGTAAATGGCGGCTCCGACCACGGGCACGGAAAGCAGGGCGGATATGAGGAAAAGGGCCCCCGCCCAGCTCCACATCCCCAACCGGATGCGCGAAACCCAGGCGGCGGGGCCGCTCAGGAGCCACCCTCCTATCAGGGCGAACAGGGCGTTGAAGGCGAAAACTCCGGCCGCGAGCCGCCCCGCGAGCAGCCGGCGGCGCGCCAGACGGGTGGGCAGGGTGTGGGCGGAGAGGTTGGGGGTGGAATTTTCGGACGCGCTCATGCCTTCTCCGGGTGATTTCCTTGGGCGGCGGTTATTCGGCGAGAAGGGTTTTGATCATCTTCTCGGTGGTTTGGTGATTTCCCTCGCCGATGGTCTTGAAGCGGACAACGCCCTTTTTATCAATAAGGTATTTCGTTGGCCAGTAGCGGTTATGGAATGCGCGCCAATTGGCGTGATCGTTGTCCATCACCACCGGGTAGGGAACATTCAGCCGAACGAGAGATTTTTTGACGTTGGCCACCTCTTTTTCGAAGTCGAATTCGGGGGCGTGGTTGCCGATGACGACCAGGCCCTTTTCTTTGAAGCGCTCGTGCCACGAGCGAATCACCGGGAGCTCCCGGATGCAGTTAATTCAACTGAAGGTCCACATGTCGAGCATAACGACCTTCCCCCGCTGCTCCTTTATCTTGAGGGGCGGACTGTTCAGCCAGGGCCCGGCCGCGAGTTCGGGGGCGGGGGTTCCCGATTTCAGGCCCGCGCCGCCGCCGTGGAAAAAGCCCGCGGCGAAGGCGGCCAGGGCGGCAGCGGCCGCCAGCCGAAAGAATCGTTTTTTCATGGGCGCTTGTCCTCCATTCCATTTTCGGTTGCTCCCCCCGTGCCCGAAAGACTACTCGAAAAACGGGGCCACTGCGATGAAAATCGGGCCGGAGGCGATCGTGGTGGGCAAAACATTTCCGCCGGGATAGGATCGGGAAAAGCGCCTTATTGGAAACTTTATCGTTGTTTCGGATTCGTCCTGGATACTTACCCGAAAGGAGAGAAACGCCATGCAAGCCTATAACTGGAATGAGCTTCCCGGCCACAAGAAAGAGGATCGTATCCAGCGAGTGGTGGCTGGGCAGAACATCACCGTTCTCCAGCAGACGCTCCTGCCCAACATGAAGCCGAACCCGCACAGCCACCCATGGGAGCAGATGAGCATCGTTCTCACGGGCAAGGCCAAGTTCACCTGCATGGGCAAGGAAGTCGTCATGGGTCCGGGCGGGATCGTCGTCTTTCCCCCGGACGAGGAGCACAGCACCGAGCTCGTAGACGGCGAGGTGCTTTTCGTCGAGGAGATTTTCGCGCCCGGCGTCGAGGTATTGAACGAGTTGGCGCCCTGGAAACCCTGAGGGCCGGTCACCGGGGCGTAATTGCGACGGGAGAGGCGGATTGTGCCGAACCAGCTGACGATCTCGGGCTTGAAGAAATCCTTCGGCGAAGTGGCCGCCGTGGACGGGCTCTCCCTCGCCCTCGAGGCCGGCGAGCTGATGGTCCTCGTCGGTCCCACCGGCTGCGGGAAGAGCACGCTCCTCCGGCTGATCGCGGGCCTTGAGCGCCCCGGCGCCGGGCATATCTACCTCAGCGGGGAGCGAATCAACGATCTGCCGGTGGGCCGCCGGGGAATCCAGCTCGTTTTCCAGAGCTACGCCCTCTGGCCGCACATGCCGGTATTCAGCATGCGCCGCTGGAGTAACATCGGCTTCGGCCCGAGGCTGCGGCGCTGGCTTCCCGAGAAAATCCTCAATCGGGTGCGCGAGGTGATGGGCCGGGTGGGAATCGACGAGAGCCTCGCCGAGCGCCATCCGAACCAACTCAGCTCCGGCCAGCAGCAAAAAGTCGCTGTCGGCCGCGCCGTCGCCGTTCCGCCGCGCGTTTTTCTGCTCGACGAGCCGATGGCGAACATCGATCCGGTCTCGAAGCGCCAGGTGCGCGGCGAGCTTCTCCGGGTTCACGAGGAGATTGGCTCGACGACCCTGCTCGTCACCCACGACCTGAACGACGCGAGCATTCTCGCCGACCGCATCGCCGTCATGCGCGACGGGCGGATCCTCCAGGTTGACACCCTAGAGAACATCCTGCGCGCCCCGGCGGACCCTTTCGTCGAGGATTTTTTTTCCAGCTTCGATTTCGAGCGGTTCAAACTGAGGCGAGGGGGCGGTAAGGCGGAGTAGGGGGAGAATATTTCCCGGGCGCCTACGGGGACTGACCGGCCTGGCGCGAGGCGCCGCCTCCGGGCGAGGCGAGAAACTCCCGCCAGGCGTCCCAGTAGGAGGGCCCGCCCGCCCGGTAGGTGTCGTTGTGGCCCGCGCCGATGATTCTGAAGAAGCGCTTGGGCCGGGGGGCGAGGGAGAAGACGGCCTGCCCCTGCGAGAAGGGGATGATCTCGTCGGCGCTTCCGTGGAGGACGAAAACGGGCATTTTGACGGAGGGGATCAGCGCGGCGGTGTCGAATTTTTGGGTGATTATCCAGTCGACGGGGAGAATGGGAAACATTTTCTTGCCCATCGCGAGCAGACTCTCGAACGTCGATTCGAGGATCAGCCCGCGCGCTTCCACACCCTCGGAGGCGAGCTTGACCATGACGGCGGCGCCGAGGGAACGCCCGAAAAGAAATATACGCCCCGGGGAGGTCCGCCCCCGCAGCCAGGCGTAGGCGGCCCGGGCGTCGGCGTAGAGGCCCTCCTCGTCCGGGCTCCCCTCGCTCAACCCGTAGCCCCGGTAGTCGAACAGAAAGACCCCGGCCCCGAGCTCGCGGCGGATGAAGGCGATATTCTCGGCGCGGTGGGAGAGGTTGCCGGCGTTGCCGTGCGCCCAGAGGATGACGGCTCCATGAGAGCCGTCCGGGCCATCGGGGTCGTCCTGGATATGCGAACTGTCCGGGTTTCCAGACCCAGTGGGTATGTCAGAACCGCCGGGCTTGCCGGGGCCGGCCCCCTTGGGGGGTTCGGGAGCGACATACCAGCCGTGGAGTTTCACCCCGTCGGCGGCGGTGAAGCGGACCTCTTCGAAGGGGACGCCGTAGCTGGCGGGCGTCAACTCGATTGTACGGAAGGGGTGGTAGAGAAGAAAGTTTTCGAGAAACGAGAGTAGGCTCATCATAATGACCATAAAAATTATATAAAAAATGATATGGCGGAGCCGGCCGAACCGATTCAAATCGTTGTCCTCGTCCGCCGGGGAGCGCCCATTCCACCTGTTGTGCGGGGGAATCGCGCCGGGGGCGTCTATTGAGCGCGGATTCGGAACGCGCCGTTCTTTTCGGATGAATTCTACAACGAGTCCCGCCTCGGGCTCCAATGTTGTTGTCAGTATTCGCTGGGCTCCGCTAGTATCTACCCTTCCGCCGGGTGGCGTACCCCTTCGCCGGATGGCGGGCGCCGCCGCGCGGCGAATCGATCTTTTTAGCTGACGAATCGAATTTACGGGAAGGAAGACACCAAACGGCCGAAAGCGCCGTTGTCGAAATATTCCACGAGTACCATTGACCCTGGGCCTATCTAGCCGCGGCGCGGCTTGGTCATGTCATTGGCGAGTTTTCCGGCGGGGTCGCCCTACGCTGGCGCGCCTTTCCACTCCAGCATATCAACAACCGCTCCGCCCTCCGCCACATCGTCGATCAGGAGTGGCCCCTCATCGCCGTCCAGGAGCCCCTTTGCCGGTGCAAGGGCTGGCCCCACGAGGAGTACCTGCGGACGACGCTTCCGGCGTTCGAGGCCTATGAGAGTGCCTACCGCCAGTACGCCGAGAAGGTGCGGGTGTTCGACCTGGCCCTTCGCCGCGGATTCTTCTGGGAGGGCCGACGCATCGACGAGAACACGGTCATCTGCGAGATCGCTTCGGAGTCGGGCCTCGACTCCGCTCCTATCGCCGCCGTTCTCAAGTCGCAAAAATACGAAGAGAGCGTCTTGGCCGACTATAATGAGGCGATGCGCCGCAGGGACGAGGACGGGCTTCTGATGACGAGCCCGACGCTTTTTCTTCTCTCTGGCGAGGTGATCTACAACCCTTACGCTTCCGAGAAGAAGATAGTCGACGGGAAGATCACAGAGGTCCGTCCGCCTCCCGCCTACGGCGAAGAGGTCTACGAAGGGTTCCGGGAGATTTTGAAGCGGGCAATCGCCTAGGTGCTTTTGGGCCGGAGCGGGGGCCGGATGAACGGAAAGAAAAAAGGAGGCCGGAAGCATGCCGGATGATTTTGTCGAGGGCGTCTACGAGGAGGAGAAAGTTCTTACCGGCGGCCTGCGCGAGTCCATCAAATACTGGGTAAAGCAGGACGGCGAAGCTTTTGTCCTCGAGTATTTAAGGCTTGACGGCGCCTCGACGGGAATGGAGGCCGAGCGGTTCTCCGTAGCGGACTTCTACAAACTATTCGATAAAACTCTGGAGCCCGAGCCCGAGGAGGAGAAATCTCCCGAGGAGGTCGTCCAGGAAAAACTCGTCCGCCAGGGTGAGATTCACATAGAACGGGAGGAATTCCACAGCGCCGAATACGAGTTTAAGAACGCGCTGAAACTGGACGAGAACAACGTCAAGGCGAACTTCGGTCTCGGGCAGTCGTTCTCGGGCCAGGGCCGCACCGAGGAGGCGCGTGAGGTTTTCGCCAAGCTCGGGGACAACGAGGACCTGTATAAAGAGGAAAACAAGCACACTTTCAACGAACTGGGCATCGCCCTCCGAAGGTAGGAGATGTACGACGACGCCGTTAAAAACTACCACCGCGCCATTCAGCTCGATCCCAACGACCCGATCCTCTACTACAACATCTCGCTGGCCCTATACCATTCGGGCCAGATGGCCGCGGCAAGGAAATTTCTCACCTCATCGATCGAACTGGACGAAGGTTTCGAGGACGCCTTGAAACTGATGGAGCTGGTCGAGAAAAACAGCTAGCCGGTTTCCCGTTTCGGCGGCCGGCGGCGGATTTCTATAGCCTCATGTCGAGCTAGATGTCGAGATTCGTCATGTTGCCGGGCCAGCCGGATTTTCTGAGTTCGCCGGCCGCTTCTCCCGTTTCGTCCATGTGTCTCAGCGTGAAGCTCGTCCCGCCCCCGGACACGGCCTTGAGCTCGAAGACAAGCTGGGTGGGCGCCTTCATGTCCTGGCCCTGCCATGACCACGCCATCCGGATGGGAGGGACCATCTCGAGCACCTGACATTCGATTCGAGGAATTCCGCTAAAAGGGGACTGGCTCCAGAAAGCGAACCGGCGTCCCTCCGTCGCCTCGAAATCCGTTTCCATCAGCCACTCCGAAAGCGCTTCCGGATCGGTTACCGCGGCCTATACCTTTTCGATGGGATGCGGATAATATTCCTTGAAAATGAGAGAGAAGTTCATTTATGCGAGTCCATTTACAAACCGAATTAAAGGATGGCCATTCTTATGAAAGGCGTGTCGTCTATTTCTTCGAGTCCAGGTATTCGCCGAGTTTCCCGAGACGCCGCTTCCAGAATTTCTCGTATCGCGAGGTCCATTGATGGACTTCCCTGAGCGCGTCCGGCCGGGCCTGGTAGAGGCGGAGAGGTCCTGCGGTTCGTTTCGAAACCAGGTTGGCGTTCAAAAGGACTTTCAGATGCTGGGAGACGGCAGGCATGGAGATATCGAAATGGGTGGCTATCTCCTTCACCGGCAACTCGTCGCCGCTGAGCAAATTGAGCAGCTTGCGGCGGTTTTTGTCGGCGATAGCGTGAAATACATCGGGTTCTTTGTAGGTGGTTATCATTAGATTAATTTATTTAAATGAACGCTTAAATGTCAAGCGGCTTTGACGGGAAACGAGAATTGGAAAAAGAGGGCCGAATCGGAGGATAATTCTCCGAAGTCCGGTTTAGCCGGGCCCGAGTCTTCAGCTACTATCCAGCCCGGGCGGGCAGGGCGCGCGGGAGCCCGTCCGCAAAGGAGAATGATGCATGGAATACCGCACGCTCGGCCGGACCGGGCTCCGGGTCAGCGAGCTGGGGATGGGAACCTGGCAGACCTTCGACGTCAGGGGAAGGGCAGCCGTGGGCCATTGCGGCCGGATCGCCGGCGAGGCGCTCGGGCTCGGCGTCAATTTTTTCGATACCGCGCCGATGTACGGGGAGGCCGAGCGGGTCCTGGGCAAGGCGCTCGAGGGGGCCGGCGAGGCTCTCATCGCCACCAAGGTGCTCGAGCACAGCGAGGCGGCGGCCCGGGCGAGCATCGAGCGCTCCTTCAAGCTCCTCCGGACCGATGTCATCGATCTCGTCCAGATACATAACCTCGCGTCATGGCGGATGGCGGCGGAGGTGCTCAAGAGCTATCAGCGGGAGGGCCGCATCCGATACATCGGAATCACCGACTACAGCGTGGCCAAGTATCCTGCAATGATCGAGGCGATGCGGACGGGCGATTTCGACACGGTTCAGATTCCCTATAACCTGGGCGAGCGGACCTGCCGCGGGGAGATTCTCCCGCTGGCGCGCGAGCTGGGTATCGGGGTGATCGTGATGACCCCGGTCGCCCCGCTCTTTGGCCGAAATCTTCTGCTCGGCCCCCTTTCCCGGGCGGACCTCTCGTTTCTCGAGCCCTACGGGGTGCGCACGCCGGGCCAGGCGCTTCTCAAATACCTTTTTTCGGACCCCGCCGTCTCCACTGTCATTCCGGCGACGAGCAAGATCGAGCGCGTGGCCGAGAACGCCGCCGTATCGACGGGCGAACCCTTTCCCCCGGAGATTTGCGAGCGATTGGAAGAATTGCTCTAGGAGCCGGGTTTATTTGTCGAGCGGGTAGAGCCGTTCGATCCGGAGCCGGATGAGGTGGCGCCCGTCGCGGGCCATCGCTTCGAGATACTCGTCCATGTCATCGGGGTCGCCTCCCGTGATGCGCCGGTAGAGGTCGAGATTGAGACGGCCGCCGGGGTCACCTAGCAATTCGCAGACCCCCTCGGCGGTGATGTAGGGATACCACCCGTTTCTGGGAAGGACGCAGAGATTGGCCCGCGGGTCGCGCTTGAGGTTCCGGGTTTTCACGCGGTCCCAGGTCGCCGAGATCTCGACGCCTCGCCCGAGGCGGCATAGACGATGGGAGCGGAATGCGGCCTTCCGTCCTTGAGGATGGTGGTCAGGACGCCGTTTTGTTGTTTTTCGATGAATTGTATCGCTTCGGTGCGCGTCAATTTTCACCTCCTGGAGAAGACCCCCCGCCTGGGGCCGATTCGCCGCCTGGGGCCGATTCGAGAAATCCCTCGAGCCCGGCCAGAAATTCCTCCGCCGCGTCGAGCATCGGGTAGTGCCCGCAGTTGGATATGACCGCCCGGGTGCACGAGGCGATTCTTTCCTCTAAAAGCTCATTAAAGGCCATCGGCCCCGCGTCGGTCTCACCCGTGCAGGCCCAGACGGGAGCGTCGATCTCTCCCAGCCGCCCCCGCAGGTCGGGCATCGTGAGGACGGCGTCGGCGGCGGCGCAAAACCCCTCGGGCGTGTTTTTGAGAAAGCGCTCGCGGGCGCTGGCCGGGTTTTTTTTCCAGGCCTCGGGCAGGGCGAAGCTGAAAAGATCGCTATCGAACACCGCCGCCATTCCCTCTTCGATAGCCAGTTTCTTGAGGGCCTCGAACCGCTCCCCGGGGGCGCCCTCGGGCGCGGCGCCGGAGGCGCCGACCAGGAGAAGGCGGTTCAGCCGGTCCGGATGGTTGAGGGCGAAAAGCAGGGCGGTGCGCCCGCCCATGCTGTGGCCCACGAGGTCCACCCGTTCGAGGCCCAGGTAGTTGAGCAGCGCGGCGAGGTCGTCAACGAAATCCTGAATCCGGTAGGGGCCCGGCGGCTTGGAGGAGTCGCAGTGGCCCCGGTGGTCATGGCGCACCACCTGGAAGCGCTCCGCGAGGCGGCTGGCGGTGGCGTCCCAGACGTAGTGGCCGGTCGAAAAACCGTGCGCCAGTACAATAGGGGGGCCCTCGCCTTCGATCCTGTAGCTGAGGTGCACTCCGTTGACGGTGGCGGTGGGCAAAGGAGCCTCTCTCGGGGCTGCGGCCGGGGCGGTACGAGTGAACGATCGGGCCGGGTCGAGCGTTCACTCGGCCACCTCTGCGCTTCTTGGGATTCCCGCGGTAACGCGGTATCCTAGCCCATCTGGCGCGCCCGGGCGACCGGACCGCCCCTTGATTTTTTGGAAAACGTCGATTTTTCGGGGAAACCTTGATGGCGCATCCCACAGGACAGCTCAAGGTCAGGACCGGCCCCCTTCGCACGCTTCAGCGGTGGGACTGGGACCGCTCGGGTGAGGAAGTCGCCCTGAAGGGGTTGATCGTGTTCGTGGGCGATCCCCCCTCCGAGGAGCTTTGGCTGGCGGTCGAGCTCTTCGTTCAGCGGCGGACCCCGCTGGCCGCCGCCGCCATCCAGATCAACTCGCACGATCTCGAAGGATGGGGGGTGGCCTCGGTCCAGGCGTCGCTCGAGACCGCCGTCGATCCCCCCTACCGGCTCCGGGTGCGCTACCTTGAAAAGAGCCTGCCCGCGCTGGCCGAGTGGACGCTCGGGCCGAAGCCTTCGGAAATCAAGCCTTGGAATCAAAAAGAGTTGCGGTCGTCCTCCTGAGCGGAGGGATGGATTCCGCCGTCGTCCTCGCCATCGCCCGCTCGGAGGGTTTCGGCTGCGAGGCGCTCAGCTTCGATTACGGCCAGCGCCACCGCTACGAGCTCGATTCGGCCCGCCGCGTCGCGGACTCGCTGGGCGCGCACGGGCACACCCTCCTGCCCATCGATATGCGGGCCATCGGCGGCAGCGCGCTGACCGACGACATCGAAGTTCCCAAGGACCGCTCCGACATCGGCGAGGGAATCCCGGTCACCTACGTTCCGGCACGAAATACGGTTTTTCTGAGCTACGCCCTCGCGCTGGCCGAGGTGAAGGGGGCGTGGGATATTTTCATCGGGGTGAACGCGCTCGATTACTCGGGGTATCCCGATTGCCGGCCCGAGTACATCGAGGCCTTCGAGCGGATGGCGAACATGGCGACGAAGGCGTCGGTGGAGTCGGACGTCTCGTTACGGATTCACTCTCCGCTGGCCCAAATGCGGAAGGTGGACATTGTGCGGAAGGGGGCCGAACTCGGCGTGGATTTCGCCCTGACGCACTCGTGCTACGACCCTGGGGCGGAGGGTCGCTCCTGCGGGCGATGCGACGCCTGCCGGCTCAGGCTCAAGGGCTTCGATGAGGCCGGGATGAAGGACCCGCTTTCCTATCTCGCCTGATTTCCTTTAAGGAAATCGAATTCGCTCTCCGGAGGCCCCGGGATATTGACAGGGCGGGCGAGGAACGCTAGTTAGATGAGTTGTTCCGACCCCCTTTTCCGGTTTTGAAGTGCGCTTGGCGGCTTCGGGCGAAATTATTAGGCATCATTCCCAGGGAGATCATAGATGCAATATCCATTTACCGATGAGCAACTGGCGCTGGCCGACATGGTGGGCGACTTCATGGAGCGAGAGGTCGCCCCCGTCGCCGCAGAGATCGACCGGCGGCCCGATCCGAAGGACTGCTACCCTGGCGATCTGATCAACAAGGCCTCGAAGCTGGGCATCCGGACGTTGGCCGTTCCCGAGGAGTGGGGCGGGGCCGGGGCCGACACGACGACCAAGGCGCTGTGCCTCTGGCGGGGCGGGCAGACCGAGATCGGGGTCATCAAGTGCCTGAGCCAGTGCTGGAAGATATCGACCGTCATCGCCAGGCTCGGAACCGAGGCGCAAAAAGGATAGTGGCTCAAGGGCTTCGTCGAGGACGACGATTGCGTCGGCTCTTTTTTAGTGACCGAGCCCGACTACGGCTCGGACAACATCTACCGCCAGCCGGGCGCGCATCTCGGGCTGAAGACCTCGGGCGTCCGGGACGGCGACCACTGGATCATCAACGGGGCCAAGCGGTTCACCTCGCTGACGAGCTGGGCCAAAATTCTCATCGTCTTCGTCCGCACCGACCCGAACGCCGACCTTCAGGAGGGGACGACCTGTTTTCTCGTCCCCGGGGACGCGGAGGGGGTCACCTACGGCCGGGTGCACGACAAGATGGGCTACCGCCTCTACCCGAACGCCGAGAGTTTTTTCGACAACGTGCGGGTGCACAAGGACGACATCCTCGGCGAGGTGAACCAGGGCTATCGTGTCCTGGCCACGGTCTTCCGGGGAAGCGCCGAGCTGGCCGCCTGCAACACCGGCCTCGCGCGGGGGATCTTTAATTTCTGCAACCAACACGTCAAGGATCGCGTCCAGGGCGGGGTGCCCATCATCCAGCACCCCACCGTCCAGCACATGATGGCAGAGATGCTCATGAACATCGAGGTCGCCGAGCAGTTCATGTGGCGCATCTGCTGGGGCGCCGACAACGACGAGACCTACAACTCGCGCTTCACCCGCTACGGCAAGGTGTTCAGCGACCAGATGGGGCTCAAGACCATCGCCCTGTCAACCGACATCCTCGGCGCCATCGGCATCATGAAGGACAACCCGGTCGAGAAGATGATCCGCGACCTGATCACCTTCCTGCACGGCGACGGCACCGACTCGCTCACCCTGCTTCGCGCCGCGCAGACGCTCGATGAGCCGGTTTAGGCAAAGGAGATTGCTTTGTGGTGGATAGTGAAAAATTTCTAGAAGGCATGAGTCGAAAAATCAGATCCGAAAAATAGGCAAACAGTTATTTGCATTAAGAGTTGCTAATTGGGGATCCGTTGGTGAAATTGAATCCCGCGCATACACTTGTGCTCACTGCGGGAATCCCCTCAGTTCTCAGAAGGGATACGTAGCCACAGGTGCAGTGGGCAATACGGTATACCCTAGGGGGTGGATTTATACTTGCCACCACTGTCGAAAACCTACGTATTTTGGGCCAAGTGAAGAGCAAATACCGGCCCCTGCTCCAGGCAATTCCATCAAAAAAGTACCTGAACCTCTCAATGAACTATATGAGCAAATACGCAGAGCCATGGGTGTAAACGCATACGCCCTTGCTGTGATGGGTTGTCGAAAAATTTTGATGGCTATCGCGGTGCAAGAAGGAGCCAAGGAGGGAGAAAATTACCTATTCTACGTCGATCATATCGCCGAAATGGGTCTTGTTCCGCCGAGAGCTAGGGGGATGCTCGATAAGGTGCGGAAGTTGGGAAACGCGGAGAATCATAAAATTGCAATGGCGACTCAAGAGGAAGCGGTCGAGCTTCTCCAGTTTTTGGAAATGATTTTGAAAATCAATTACGAATATGCCACGGATGAACCAAAGGGAGATGGGTCCGAAATTGGCGGGGAGGGCACCTGAAATCATGGACCTGATGCTTCAGGACAAGGTGGCGATGGTCTCGGGCGGGAGCCGGGGCATCGGCTTTCACATCGCGCGCGATCTGGCCGCCGAGGGCTGCCACGTCATCATCGGCGGCCGTGGCGAGAAGGACCTCAAGGACGCCCTCAACGAGATCGGCGGCCAGGCGAGCAGCAGCCGCGCCGCCTCCTTCCGGGGGGACATCACCGAGAAGGGCGTTCCCGAGAAATTCCTGAACGAGACGCTCGATTTCTTCGGCGGGGTTGATATTCTCGTCAACAACGTCGGCGGTGGAAAACCCAAGACCCTACTCGAGTCCACCGACGAGGACTGGGCCCAGGCGTTCGAGTTCAATCTCTTTCACTCCGTCCGGATGTCGCGTCTCGTGATTCCTGAGATGAAAAAGCGCGGGGGCGGCTCGATCCTCAACGTCGCCTCCATTTACGGGCGTGAGTCGAAGGGGGCGATGACCTATAACGCCTCGAAGGCGGCCCTGATCGGTTTCACGAAATCCCTCGCCAGGGAAACGGCCGGGGACAACATCCGCGTCAACTCGATTTGCCCGGGCGGGATACTTTTTCCCGGCGGGTTGTGGGAGCGCCGGATCGCCGAGGCCCCCGACGGTCTTCAGGGTTACCTCGACTCGGATTTCCCCCTGGGCCGGTTCGGCCGCCCCGAGGAAGTCTCATCGGTCGCCGTCCTGATGTCGAGCCCTCGGGCGAGTCTCGTCCACGGCGCCTGCTGGACGGTGGACGGCTGCCAGAGCCGCTCGAATATTTAGGTCATTTTCTTTCGTATAAAGGATTCGAAATGGACTTCATGCTAGAGGACAAAGTCGCCATGATCTCGGGCGGCAGCAAGGGGATCGGATTCAACATCGCCCGCGATCTGGCCGGAGAGGGGTGCCACGTCGCTATAAGCGGCCGTACCCAGGCCGACATCGACGAGGCTTCGGGCGCGATCGCCGCGCTGGGCCGTGGCCGCGCGCTCGCCTTTCGCGGGGACATGACCCAAAAAGAGGATTGCGAGGGATTCTTTAAAGCGGCTGTGGATGAATTCGGCGGGGTGGATATTCTGGTGAACAACGTCGGGGGCAGCGACCCGAAGACCCTGCTCGAGACGGACGACGAAGACTGGGCGACAGCCTTCGATTTTAATCTCCATAATGCCGTCCGCCTCTCGCGGTTCGTGATCCCCGAGATGAAAAAGCGCGGCGGGGGCTCAATCCTCAACATCGCCTCCATCGCGGGGCGCGAATCGGGCTCTGCGATGACCTACAACGCGTCGAAGGCGGCGATGATCAGTTTTTCGAAGGCGCTGGCGCAGCAGGTCGCCAAGGACAACATCCGCGTCAACTCGCTCGCGCCTGGCAGCGTCCTTTTCCCCGGCGGGGTGTGGGAGCGGCGGATCGCCGCCTCGCCCGACGGCCTCAAGGGCTGGATGGAGTCGGCGATGCCTTTTGGGCGTTTTGGGCGTCCCGAGGAGATATCCTCGGTCGCCACCTTCATGGTCAGCCCCCGGGCCAGCCTGGTGCATGGCGCCTGCTGGGCTGTGGACGGCTGCCAGAGCCGCTCGAACATATAGCCGCCGCCCGCCCGCGCCGACTCAGTCGACTTGGCCTTCGCCTATGAAAATAAAGGAATTATCCCCCTCGGCCGGGGGCGCTTCGGCCTTCTCTTCGGCGGGGGGCGCTTCCTCCTTAACATCAGGAGGAGTCTCCTTGTCTTCGGGGGATTTCTCCTCGGGCTCTCCTGATTGATCGAGATCGAAATTTTCGCCTTCCCCGGTGGGAGCTTGCCCAGCGGCGGGTTCCGCCTCGGGCGCGGGTTTGGCGCCGGGGGCATCCCCTGTTTCTTTTTCGGCCCCGGATGGTCCTTCCCTTGATTCGGGGCGTTCTTCTTTATCATCGGAGGTGGCTTCAGGGGAGAGTTCTCCGGGCTCTTCTGGTTTTTCATTCCCACGGCCGGGACGCTCCTCCTCCGAGACACTTTCCTCGGTTTCGGGCTGCTCCGGCCGGGGCTCGGAATTTTTCTCCTCGTCCTCGAGAATCTCCCTTATGGACTGTTCTATTCTGGCCTTATCGGAGATCTCTTTCGCTGCCTCTTCTTTGGCTGCCCTCTCTGCAGCCGCCTTCCTCTGGGCTTCTTCCTCGGCGGCCCTCTCGGTGAGGACCTTTTCGACGGGAATCTCCATTGGCGTCTCGATTTGTTTCTCCACCACGGGCTCGCCGGTCGCTTTCTCGGTCTCGATCTCCCCGGTGGGTTTCTCGGGAGAAATTTCGGTTCTTGCGGAATGGTCTTCGGGAAGGCCAATGCTCTCCTTGGTGACCTCTGTTTTCTCACCGCTTTCCCGGCCGCCTTGGGGGGAGGTGCTCTACCGGGGTTCCTCCGGTTTCTCGGTTTCCGCCGGAGAAGCCTTCGGGCCCTCTTTTTCCGGCTTGGCGGTTCTCGCACCTTCCTCCAGTGTTTCGGATGTGGGCTCGGGTTTTTGCCCGTATTTCCGCTCGGGTTCTTTTTCGGCCGGGCCGGGCGCTTTCACCTCGGGAGAGGAAGTTTTCTCCACTGGTGGTTTGGCCTCGGAAGGTGATTCCCGTTCTCCGATTATTATTTTCGCATCGACGCCGGCGGGCGATTCCTTTTTCATCAAAAATTCCATGAGGGCCTTCTCCGTTTTGCTCTCCTTCGATTCTCCTTCTTCCTCCGGAGGAGGGGGTACGAGGGCGTTCGTGATCACATAGACGATCAGGCCGTCCTTCGCCTGGGCCTTGACGAGGCTCGAGTCCTTCGTGATCCGGACGAGTTGGCCTTCCACCGATTCGACGGTGGGAATCTTTCCCTGGATCAGAGTCTTGAGGGACATATGGAGCAATTTTTGCGGTTGCATTTGCAAATGAGAACTTTGTTCCGGATGTCGTCCCCTACTTTCTCGCCCGAGATTTTTCCCTTGAGAAAGAGATCGAGCAATTCGATGATTTGCTTGGCTCCGGTTTCCATCAGGCAGAAAAACGTGAAACTGTCTTTCCGGACCTCTCCGTGTTTGTAGGGGCGAAAATCGAGGGTCCTGGAGTGGCTTTTCGCGGGAAGGAGCAGCAATAGAGTCAGGATGGCTGTAAAAACGATTGCCCGTTTCATAGTGGGAGGTTCTTCAGGAGGCTCGGCCGGCGGGCTCTTTCACCCGGACGAGCCACTGTTGCTTCAGCGTGCTTTTCACGACGCGAGGCAGGCTGAATCCCACTTGAGCCATCTTCGGCTCGCGGAGAGGGGGGTAAGCCGGGCCTCTTTCAGGGGAAGGCCGGCGATTTCGATCTTGGACAGGTCGGTCTGGCCCCAGCCGATCTCCTCGGCTGCCGCGAGGGTCCTCAAGCGGCTGGGGTCGAGCCCCGCCGCTTCGCAGGCCACGCGGTCGAGTGCGACAGGGTCGGTGCTGGCCATCAAAAGACCCATCCGTCGGGGCCGGCCCACTCCCGGGCCCTGGCCTTCCATCGCCAGAACCGCGTCGAGGATCGAGAAACGGGGGCCGACGAGTCGTGCGGTCTCGGCGATCATGAGCGAAAAATACTCCTGGTAGTTTCCCGCCTTGAAGTGCCACCATGCCTTTCGCTTTCCCGCCACGCAGCCGAAGAGGTTTTTCACCGCGCCCGTCATGTACATCTGGCTGTGGGTTTTCAGCTTGGGAAGATTGATGAGCGCCTCGGCGCTGGTCGCCTCGCGGGCGATATGAAAATGACGGTAGACGGCGCCCTCAGTATTCGGGACCTTGACGGCGCATGTAAAGGGGGTGAGCGCCGCGTTTTCCTCGGCGCACACGGCGGCGAGACCTGAGGCGCTCATGGCGTTCCCGAAACTTCCCCAGGCGGGGCTGTCGCCGACAGAGATCGAGACCGGCCGGACCGAGGCGCGAAGGGCGCGGATGACGGCGCGGAGCGCCGCGAGATGGGTGGTGACGGCGCTCCCGGGGTGGGGTGGGCGCCCTTGAGCAGGTTTGGTTTGAGGAGAAGGTGCTTTCCGGGTGGGAGGTGAGTCTCTGGGCCGCCCATCAGTTCAAGAAGACGGTTGACGGACTCTTCGACGCGGCCGCTGTCGTAGTCCTCGCACCGAACGATGGCGACGCGGCTCAACCCTTGTCTCCCATCGGAAGTCTCCGCCTACCCTTTCTTGATCATTTCGATTTTCTCGTCGCGCTCTTTTTCGAGGGCCTCGCGCGTTTCGATGTGTTTCTTACGTGCTTCGTCGAGGGGGACCTGGGCCTCGGGCGGAAGCTGAGCGCGGACCGCCTCCAGCGGGGTGCCGCCTGTGAGCTTCATCATTTCCTGCTGGAAGAGAACCTCGCGTTCGGCGATTTTTCCCTCATAAATTTTTTTGGTTTCTTCGATCGAATCGCGCTGCTCGGGAGAGAGTTTCTTCATCTCCTCGCGCGCCCGATCACCGATGGCCGAGGTTTTTTCCATCGCAATTTCAAGGGCGCTTTTCATGGTTTCATCCTCCCCGGAGCGGCTCATCGGCATCTTGCCGCCCGCTCCGCATGGCGGTTATCCAGCTTTATGTCTTTCCAAGGATTTTAGGGGCGCCCCGAGGAGGGGTCAATGGGGCAAGCGGGCCGCGATACGCTCCAGTGAGGGCTCGGACAGCTTCTCCACTGAATTCGGGCGGGAGGGGTCCGGCCCGGCAGGGTCCGGCCCGGCGGTTTTTCCTGTATAAAGGGACGAAACGCCCGGCCGAGACCAATCCAAAAGCCCGCGCCCAGACCGCTTTGTCCGCATCGCCGGTGGTCCGTTGACCCAGAAGACTGGCAGTCTGGAGAACCCGCGGTCCGGAGGAAATCATGCACGAACCTGTCTATCAGGATGTCGTCGATGCCGCCGGGCGGATCGCGGCCTATCTGCCCGAAACGCCGTTTCACGAGATACCGCCGCTCTCCGAGAAATTCGGCTGCCACTATTTTCTCAAGTTCGAGTCCATGCAACCCGTCGGGGCCTTCAAGGTGCGAGGTGGGGTGAATCTCGTCTCGCGGCTCTCGGAGAAGGAGCGTGCGCGGGGGCTGATCACCGCCTCGACAGGAAACCACGGTGCCTCGATCGCCTGGGCTTCGCGGGCCTTCGGGGTGCGCGCCACCGTTGCTGCCCCCGAGGGCTCGAACCCCGACAAACTCGTAGCCATTCGCCGGATGGGGGCTGAGGTCGTCCTGCACGGCAGCGACTTCGACGAGGCCCGCGAATGGTGCGAGGCCGAGGCGGTGAGGAGCGGCATGCGCTACGTCCACTCGGCCAACGAGCCTCACCTCATCGCGGGGGTGGGAACGGCGGCGCTCGAGTGCTTCGGGGCAGAGACCGACATCGACGTACTCATCGTTCCCGTCGGGGGCGGGAGCGGGGCCGCCGGAGCCGCTCTCGTAGCGAAAACGCGCAGGCCGGGCGTCCACGTCGTCGGCGTCCAGGCCGAGCGCGCACCGGCGGTCCACCAGAGTCTCCTGGCGGGGGAGATGCGCTCCCATCCCTCCTCTGCGACTTTCGCCGACGGCCTGGCGACGCGGGTTCCCTTCGAACAGACCTTCGGGATGATGCGCCGCCTCGTGGACGAGACCCTTCTCGTCTCGGAGGAGGAAATGTGCGAGGCGATTCGCCTGTTAGTTTCAGAAGTGTGTGTGATCGCCGAGGGGGCGGGTGCGGCCCCGACCGCCGCGGCGGCGAAGATGGATTTGAGGGGCAAGAAGGTGGTGGCGATGGTGAGCGGGCGCAACCTCACGGCGGAGCATCTCCGTCTCATCCTCTCGGGCGGGGTGCCGATGCCATGAACGACGCCCGGCCGAAGCCCGTGCGCACCTACCGGCTGAATGCCGCGAAATCGTCACCGGGAGAAAAAGAATCCTCTGACGGCGGCACTTCCGATGGTCCTCTTTGTGTCGAGGTGGCGGTGAACGTCCCCCGGCTCGGGCCGCTGACCTACCGCGTCCCGGAGGAGGTGGCGGGAGCGCTCATTCCCGGTGTGCGCGTCATGGTCCCCCTCGGGCGGCGGCGGATGACGGGCTACGTCGTCTCGCCCCCTGCGCCCCTTCCGGCGGAGGGGACGCCCCCGGCTGGAGGAGTCGGCCCGGCATCGCTCAAGGATGTCATTCGCCTCCTCGACGAGGAGCCCGTCCTCACCGGGGAGATGATTGCGCTCACCCGGTGGGTCGCGGATTACTACTGCTGCGGCTGGGGCGAGGCGATTCGGGCCGCCCTGCCCGGCGTCGGGGAGCGCAAGGGTGTCGAGCGGGTCCGCCTGACCGAGGCGGGGCGGAGCGAGGCCGCCCTCGAGGCGGCGGGGCTGGGTCTCCCAGGGCTGGGGGGAGAGAAGGACGCCCCCCTCCGGGCGCGGGTGCTGGCCGCCCTTAAGGCGCGGCCCCGGCGGCTCGACCAGCTGGCCTCGGCCGTGGGGCGCGGCGCGCGGCAGGAGGCCGGGCGGCTCATCGACGAGGGTCTCGCCGAGAAAGTCTCGGTCGAGGAAGGCGGCTCCGTGCCGAGGGTGGTGCGCTGGGTCCGGCTCGTGGAGGCGCCGGAGGGGTACCTGGGCGAAAATTTCGATCAGCGTGCCCCGAGGCAGGCCGCCGCGTTACAACTCATTGAAAAAGCTAAAAATAAGCGAATCATGCTCCGCGAGCTCGAGCGCTTCTCGCCGGGCGCACGGGGGGCTTGCGCCGCGATGGCGAAAAAGGGCTGGGTGATTTTGGAGGACGGCCCGCCTCCCGACCCCTCCACAGACGAGCCCTCCGCTGGGTACGTCACCACCGGGGATGCTCTCTCAGGGCACACCCCCACTGGCGGAGCCAGCGCCGGGCACGATGCCCCCGCCGGGGCCACCCCCCCCCCGGAGGGGGTCGAACTCACCCCGGCCCAGCGGACCGCCTTCGACGCCGTCGCCGCCGACATCAGCGCCAAAACCTACTCCGTCACCCTCCTCCACGGCGTCACCGGGAGCGGCAAGACCGAGGTTTACCTCCGCCTCGCCAGGGAAGCTCTCGACTCCGGGCGGGGGGCGCTCGTCCTCGTCCCCGAGATCGGCCTAACGCCCCAGCTCCTCGGGCGGTTCCGGTCGTGCTTCGGCGGCCGCGTCGCCTGCCTCCACAGCGCCTACCCCGAGCGTAGGCGCGCCGCCGAATGGCGGCGGGTCCGGAGCGGGGAGGCCCCGGTCGTCATCGGCACCCGCTCGGCCGTCTACGCCCCGCTCCCCGAGGTCGGCTTCATCGCCGTCGACGAAGAACACGACGCCTCCTACAAACAGGACGACGCCCCGCGCTACAACGCCCGCGACACCGCCATCGTCCGTGCGCGCCGAGCGGGCGTTCCGGCCGTCCTCGGCTCGGCCACCCCCTCGCTCGAGAGCTACTCGCGCGCGGCGGCGGGCGCCTACCGGCTCATGACGCTTCCGGCCCGGCCCGGCGGCCGGCCACTGCCCGAGGTCCGCCTCGTCGATCTCCGCCGGGAGCAGAGCGGCGGCGACCCCAAGGCCCCGCCCCTTCTGAGCGCCGATCTCGCCGGCGCGATCCACGAGCGCCTCGGGCGCGGGGAGCAGAGCCTTCTGTTTCTGAACCGCCGGGGCTTTTCCTCCGTCATCCTCTGCCGCGATTGCGGGGCCTCGGCCGAGTGCCAGAACTGCTCGGTCCCGCTCACCTTTCACCTGAACGCCGGCGGCGGGGCCGGGCGGCTCCAGTGCCACCTCTGCGACCTCTCGATACCCCCGCCGAATATTTGTCCCCACTGCGGGAGCGGGCGCGTCGCCTACTTCGGCCTCGGCACCGAGCGGGTCGAGGAGGCCGTCCGGGCGCGGTTCCCCGGAGCGCGGGTCCGGCGCATGGACCGCGACACCGTACGCCGCGCGGGGGCCTACGACGAAATCCTGGGGGCCGTGCGGCGGGGCGAGGTGGATATCTTGATTGGAACCCAGATGGTGGCGAAGGGTCACGACTTTCCGCGCATGACGCTGGTCGGTGTCATCCTCGCCGACGTGGGGCTCCATCTTCCCGATTTCCGCGCCGGAGAGCGGACCTTTCAGCTCCTGACCCAGGTGGCGGGCCGGGCCGGTCGGGCCGACCTTCCGGGCGAGGTGATCGTCCAGACCTTCCGGCCCGAACACTACGCCGTCACCTGCGCCAGGGAGCACGACTACGCCGCGTTTTACGAGATTGAGTCGAGGGCCCGGCGGGAGACGGGCTATCCCCCCTACCGGCGGCTCGCAAGGCTCCGCTTCGAGGCGCGAAACTCATCCACAGCCGCGGCGGCCGGAGTCTGGGTGCGAAACTTCATGGAAAAAAACGGCGCACGCTCCGCCGCCCGCGACCGGGGAGGGGACGCCGAGCTCGTCTTCCTCGGCCCCGCCCCCGCCATGCTCGCCCGCGTCCGTGGGATTCACCGCCACCACATGCTCCTCAAATCCACCACCGCCCGGCGGCTATCGGAGGCCCTCCGCGCCCTGGACGAGGAATTCCACAAGCAGAAAAATTTCGGGGCCGTTCACTTGGTGATTGATGTTAATCCGCAGAGTTTGTTATGAGTTAATGATTCAAAGACAATTGAATTGAAACGAAATCACTTTCGTGAAACCTAATCTTCAGTAATGGTGAATTTTTTTAAAAGGAAACTCCAATGCCTAACCCCCTAAAAGTCGCCATCGTCGGTCTCGGCTGGTGGGCGACGCCGATCGGAAACGGGGCGCGCCGGAGCGCCGCGCTCGAACTGGCGGCCTGCTACACCCGGAACGAGGAAAAGCGAAAGGCGTTCGCCGAGGAGTACGGCTGCGCCCCGGCGGATAGCTTTGAGGCGATTCTCGCGGACGATTCCATCGAGGGGGTTCTGCTCACGACGCCGAACACCGCCCACGCCGATCAAATTGTCGCGGCGATGCGCGCCGGAAAACACGTCTGGGTCGAGAAGCCGATCACGAACACGCTGGCCGAGGCGCCCGGCGTCCTCGCGGCCTGGCGGGAGGCGGGGCTGACGCTCGCGGTCGGGCACTGCTACCGCCGCTCGGCGGGCCACCGGACGATGAAAAAGATGATTGAGGACGGGGCGCTGGGCCGGCCCCTCTGGGCCGAGGCGGCGTTCACGAACCCGGCCGGGCAGAATTTAACCCCGGACCGGTGGCGCTACTTCAAGAGCGAGTGCCCGGGCGGGCCGCTCATGCAGATGGGCATCCACCACTGCGACACGCTCCAGTATCTTCTGGGCCGACCGACCCGCGTCACCGGGCTGCACCGGCATCTGGCGACCCCCGCCGAGATCGACGATGTGTCGATGACGCTTTTCGAGCATGAGAGCGGGGCCGTCTCGAACGTGACGACCTGCTTCACCTCGCCCGATATTTTTTCGATGAAGCTCCACGGCACCGAGGCGGCGGTCCATCTCGAGATGATCAGGGAGAACATCGTCCTCGCCGAGCGGACGAACGAGGAGACGACCCTCAAGATCGAGAAAAAGGGGGAGACGGGCTGGACGTATGTTCCGCTGCCCTCGATGACCGACATGGTGCAGGACGAACTCGAGGAGTTCGCCTCTTGCGCGAGGAGCGGGGCCGCCCCCGAGACGGGGCCGGCCGAGGCCGTCTATGCGCTGGCGATGGTGGAGGGCTCGGTGCGCTCGGCGGAGGAGGGGAGGCCGCTCGAGATGGCGGCGCTTCTCGATGGCATCGAGGTTTAGAGCGCGGCTTCTAACGGCCGGACTCGCGGCGGCTTTGTGCGCGGGTGTTCATGGCCGCCGA
>PVBE010153532.1_pt1 | contig 55143 bp, 49 predicted proteins | sample 1631181 | NCBI WGS metagenome assembly PVBE01 (sample SAMN08397723, study PRJNA350692) | Marine metagenome, whole genome shotgun sequencing project. | isolation source: water | place: Pacific Ocean | collected 2012-04
ATTATAATGCCTGCATTCACATATGAATACCTTGTGCAAAATCTTATGTATAAATTATCAAAAATGGAAAATAAAATAATTGAGACTAAATAATATTAGTGTCTGTGATGATGATGTATGATGGCAGTTCCTATTATACCAGTTGAAATTGCAGCTGCTAATCCTATAAGCAAAACTGTCCAGAAACATATAAGTCCAAAGTGAAAATTTAACGTTACAAAAGAAAAAACCACTCCAAACAACAAAAAAGAAAAAACCACCCAATTTATTAACCTATCCATATTTACCCCCCTTATTTACAAATAGATACTTAGTGCATAAGATATAGTGTGTGTTATTTATATTCAAGTAAAATAAAAAAATAAATTTACAATCCGATCATATTCCCTGCTATAAAAATTGTTTATAACAATTATTTCTGTTATAATAAAACGTAGTAATCTCATAAATCACACAAATGGAAACTATATTATGGCAACTGAAAACAATTCAATCGACTTAGCCAATCAGAAGCATCCAAAAGCCTTTTATATGATATTTTTCCTAGAGTTCTGGGAAAGATTTGGCTATTATGTAATGAATACAGTAATTGTGTATTTCTACTTTGTTAAAGCATTAAATTTTTCTGAAGAAAAAGCATTTAATTTATTTGGTGCATTTGCCGCATTAATGTGGGCATTCATAATAATTGGCGGCTATATTGGCGATAAATATTTTGGTACCAAGCGAACCATAGTACTGGGTGCAGTCATGCTGCTTATCGGATATTTGACTCTTTCAATGGCCGATAAACATCTAATGTATTTAGCTCTTGCCATGATAGCTGTAGGTGAAGGTTTTTTTAAGGCCAATCCTTCGAGTTTATTGTCTAAAAGTTATAAGGAGAATGATCCAAGGCTGCATACTGCATACACATATTATTATATGGCTATTAATATAGGATCGCTTATTGCAACTTTTCTAGCACCTGTCATCGCAGAGCATTTTGGATGGAATATAGCATTTATCCTCTCAGCGATTGGTATGGTTATTGCTTTGGTTAACTTCTGGTTTCGCAAGGCAACTGTAAAAAAAATAGGATCAGAACCTGATTTAATTCCTTTTAAATGGATAAGATTTATTAATGTTATAATAATAGCCATCATCCTAATTGCTATTACAACTTTCCTACTTGATCATGTAAATATCGCTTATTACTTTACCTACGCTCTAGTCGCAGTTGCCGTCGTCATATTTTTCATTTTTATGTCTAAATTGGAAAGAAAAAGTGATAGAAGGAAAATGTTAGTGGCATTGATTTTAATTGTACAGGCAGTCTGGTTTTATACTCTTTATCAGCAAATGTATCTTTCAGTCACCTTCTTTACTGTACATAATGTATTTCCTTCATTCTTAGGTATACCTATGAGTCAGGTTAGTTTTCAGGGATTTGACCCTCTTACAATTGTAATTTTCAGTCCCCTGCTTGGGTATTTTTTCACTAGAAATTCTAAAAAAGGTAAAAAGATAAAAATTACGACTAAGTTTTCAATCGGTTTCTTTTTCTGTACCGTAGCTTTTTTCATCCTATGGATAAGCACATTTTGTGCAGATCCTACGGGCAGAATATCAGCATTGTGGGTCTTCTTATTCTATGTTTTTCAGGGTTTAGGAGAAATTCTAATAGGAGCCTTGGGATTAGCAATGGTGGCAGAACTTATTGTTGATAAATATCTTGGTTTTGTCTATGGTATATTTTTCTTTGCCAGTGCCTTGGGAAGTATATTCGGTGCATTGATTTCTGATTACTCAGTCATCCCTAAAGGAGCCAGTTCTTTACAATCACTTCCAATATATGAGAACTTCTTTCTAGTACTTGCCATTGTTACGCTGGTTGCAGCAATAATTATACTGCTGATCAAACCACTCCTAGACCATCTTATTAAAGAAAAAAATAAAACTTAACTATGTGAATTAGAGTTAGATTAAATATATAGATTATAAATATTATTATTAAAATGAAGCATAAAATATTGCATAGAATCGTTAATAAAATTGATAATAATAATATCTATAAAAGCATAATTGAAAACTTGTCACTTGCAGACCTCCAATCACTTCTTCTTGAAATTTACAGAGATAAAAGTGGCAGGTTAAATTACAGTAATTTACTGAATCAGTACAAATCAAATAGATTTGTTCAGCACACTAAAATCCCTTTTGAACGATCTATGAAATTTGATGAATATGCATTTTCAAAACTTCCCAAAGGATACAATACACTGGAACTATCTCCTGTAAGCCCTCTGGGTACAAGTTCCGTTGTTGCTCCTGTAGATCAACATAATATATTAACTACTGTCAGAAACACTGAAGTGTGTTCAGATTCTTCTAATGTACTAGCACTTGAATCAGCAGTAATTCGTGAAAAATTACTAAAAACCAGACAGACACAAAATCAGAAAGTAAAATTATGCACAAGCCATAGGGTTCTGAGGACACAGCTAATGGAAGGAAAAGATTGTGTCCCTCATTTTAGACTGTTAAGTTTATGTGCTGCAGGTAGAGATGCAGGTTCTTATAAATTTGAATCTGACACACTATACGAACAGCTTGCATATTATATTGAATTGTTATTAAATTTAAAACAGTTAGCTATTACACTCAAAAATATTAAAATAGTATTTAGTGTATTTGATAATAATATTACTGAAAAAATAAAAATAATAACTCATGAATTATTAAAATTGTCACCTGAAACAAGATTTGAATTTAATAATTCTAAAGAAAAACAAAATTACTACCAAACTTTACGATACAATATCTTTGCAACTAATTCTAAAGATGAAGAATATTTTCTCTGCGATGGCGGTTTTACCGACTGGACACAAAAACTATTGCAAAACAAAAAAGAAAGATATCTTATTAGTGGTTTTGGCAGTGAAAGATTATTTCTGGTATTTTGATTACTGCATCAACAAAAGCTTACACATATCCAATCATTTTAATTTAAATACAATACTATACTGAGTAAGATTAGTTACTTAATAGATATTAACTTTATATGATATGTATTTTTGCTCCCACTGATGCGTCAAAAAATTTATCTCCGAATGCCATTGATATAGTACATTCTTTTGATCCTGTGCAGTGAGATGTTCCTATTAATTCAATACCATAATTTTTAAGTGACTGAATAGTTTTCCGTATTCTGAGTTCATTGGCAGAATGCAAATGAGTACCTCCAATTACGGCATAAACATGTTTATTAAGTTTCTCAGTGAAATAGTCTAAAATATTTATAATTCCAGCATGTGCACAACCCAGAATAATTATCAATCCTTTTTCTGTATCTATTGCAAGGGAGTTATCATCCATAAATAAATCAGGAATTTTTTCATTGTTTTCTTTAATAAATTGAGAGGAAAGAGTTTTTTCAAAATTATTCTTTCTTGGAACCTCACCTGTCAGATAAAGGCTATTATCTATTTCTGAAAATTCACGATTTAATATAAAATCAGCCCCTAAATCTATCAGATAATCAGTAGAATATCTAATTCCGGTATATTCAATATTACCTTCCTTGTTGTCATATTTTTTTGCAAATATTTCAGGGTGTGCATATATTTTATTACCGCCGCTCACTCTGAGCACACTTTCTAATCCACTTGTATGGTCGTAATGCCCGTGACTGATTATTATTCCTTTAATATCTCTTAAGTTTTTATTTAAAAGTAATGCATTATGTATAATACCCAATCCCTGTCCAGTATCAAATAAATAGTTCCCATTATCGGTTTCAATAAAACAGGAAAATCCATGTTCTCCTATATAAGAACTAAATAATTGAACTTTATCATTACATAAGACAGTTATTGTAGTTGCCATGATATAACCTCCTTATTTGGAGTTAATTTATTTTTTATCCATTCTAATATTTGATTAAAATACTATAGTTAAATATTCCCTCAGTTATCATGTATAAAATAGTCATTTAACATATAACATACTTCCTGTCATAAGACATAAAATAATGATATTAGGACATATTTATTCTATTTAATCCATGAAGCAGACTTGAAGTATACTAAAAAAAAAGAGACTTGGAGAAATTCCAGTCTCTATTTCTTATCACACCACTGTATTCTAACCCTTTAACTTCGCCCTCGCGAGGGGAAGACTTAGTCAAGCAATGTAACTATTATCCATTGTATATAAATCACATTAAAAAGCAATAACAAATAAGAAAATAGATTAAAAAAAGCCTAAATAAAATAAATTTAGATTATAAAAACACAGATATTCTACTAAAAATTACTGATAAAATTCCACTTCTAATTGAGAAAAATTTTTACACATTATATCAAACCTGAAATAAATTAGTATAATATGCTGTGTAATTCACAAAGCTACTTTACTGCCTTTGAATTATGATTTAAAATAACTACCTATTATTTTCAAATATATGATGGGAAATAGTAGTACTGATATATATATCCAATCAATATCAGTATTGTTACAGAAAAAATTAATATTCTGAAATTAGATAATTTTCTAATTTTGGGACAGTCTTTTGCAATTTTATCATTTGCTTTAAAGTAATTATAATGTAAAAAATAATTGACGATTTCAGCTATATAAGTAAAAATAACCAGTAAAATAGCAACAAAGAAAGTTAATATTACAGAATATTTATTAGGTTGCATATAAATGAGAATAACGAGGATGACCGTATTCCCTATACCAATAATTCTTGACAACTTATCTGTAAACAATTTTTTATTTCCTAAACTGAGATTATGAAAACAATCTAAAACAAATATTCAATCTTATTCACTATACTTTTAGTCTTAAATTAATTAAATAGCAATATGTTAAATCATTATAAAAACATATCATATGTATCATAAAAAGTATTGAACAGACCACAAAACTTCTCTAATATTATTTATGCGAAAAATGTATATCCTTCAAATTTATTAATATGAATTTCTTGTCCTGTTTTTACCTGATCCAGCAGTGTTACTATATTTATACTCCATTTATTAATAATAAATCGAATATTTCCAAATGTAGAAAAATCCTTTGAATTAAATAAAGCAACTCTCCCCTTTTCTCTGTCAGCAAATACACTGTATATTTTTCCTGTTTCTGAATCAGAGATTACACCCTCTATGGAAATGGCTCCTCCGCTGTTGGGAGACAAACTTTTACCCGTGTATTTGAGAGGACTAAGAATCAAACCGATAGGAGTAAACATTGATATATTTGATATAGCGCCCAGTATTGGTTTATTTAGAATAACCTGGACTATAATTAATTTAAGCCGCAGTGTATTATCTCCAGGAACTTCCGTTAATTGGTAATAATTAGATTTTTCAATACTTTTCTGAAATGACTGTTTTATATAATGTTTTAGATACTGTAGGTCTTCTTTATGCGTAGACACTAAATTATAAGCACTAGTTTTGTTCCATCCGTTTTGAGGAAGCTGATTTTTATATATTTCAACTTCAATTAAAATCTTATCATATTTTCTAATACCATTTTCATCAACCCAGGCTTTATCCAAGCCAAATGTACCATCACTGTTCTTCATTAACTTCTCATATTTTGGCGGCATACCTACTATTTTTTCTGCTCCAGGTGAGACACACCCGCTTAAGACCAGAAGACCTAATCCAAATCCTGTCAATACAAATATTTTTGAAAAATACTTCATTTTCTATATATATCCTCATTTAAAACTGTTTCATTTTTTATCATTATAAGCATATTGCCACTTATTTTCTTTATGAAATTTTTATCCATTTTTTTTTGACCTAAATTTTCAAGCAATGCCGATTTTGATATTATCAAAGCATAAAATTGTCCTATGATATTAAAAAGAAGAAACTGCATTCTTTCGCTTTTTACATCCAACCCAGTAAGTCTGCTAATTAATTCGGCAAGAACTTTTCTAATAGGTTTTATTAATTTTTCTTGAAATACGTCAGCATCATCAAGTATTGGATTAAATTTTTCTCTTAAATAAAACATAAATCTGAATTTATGCGTTTCATCAGTTAAAAGATTAACTGATTTTTCAATAAAGGTGCATATTATTTTTTCAATCTCGTCACTATTAATACTCTTTCCTGAATTTAGAACATCTTCAATGTGCGTAAAAGCTGGTTTGAATTCATTCGCAACTCTAGCTGTCATATAGTAAAGACATTCTCTATAAAGTTCTTTTTTCCCTCCAAAATGATAACCGATAGCAGCAATATTGACAGATGTAGCTGATGCGATCTGTCTTATAGATAAACCATCATATCCGTATTTACCAAATAATTCCGAAGACGTCTGTAATAAACGTTTTTGTGTTTCTGTATAATCATCAAAGTTTTTATTCATAATTAAAATTCCTTTTGTTTAAAATATCTTAGATTAAACTGTGTCCACTTTTACTAAAGCACTTGCCCCTACCCTTAATGGAAATTGCTTTGAGTTCTTAACCAAAATCCTGACTGAAAATCTTTGAGTTATTTTCACCCAGTTTCCTGAAGCATTTTCAGGTGGTAAAAGTGAAAATGTACTTCCACTGCCGTTGCTTATATTTATTACTTTTCCTGTATATGTATGATGATACATATCAAGCTTAACTTTTGCGCTCTGACCTTTTTTAATTCTGGCCAAATCTGTTTCTCTGTAATTGGCATCAACCCACCAGTAATCAGAATCAACAATAGCAAATATTTTATCTCCAACACTTAAATATTCACCGACATCAAGACTGAAATTACTCACATATCCATTTACTCTAGCATATACATTAGTATAAGATAAATTTAACTTATCATTGATTATTTTCTGATTCATTACAATAATCTGCGCTTTGCTACGATTTATTATTGCACTTTTACTCTCTACTTCTGCAATTGCCTCTTTGTATTTATAGTATACTTGCTGATACTCTCTTACACTAACAGAATGAGATTTCACAAGAAATTTCTCTCTCTCAAAATCATACTTCTCATTCGTTCTAACAGCTTCAGCAGCCACTAGATTTGCCTGTGTACTCTTAAGTTCTGCTAAAGCCCAATCCTGTTTAGCCTGATCTTCAGCTAATGCTACTTTATACGATTTAGAATCAATTGAAAAAAGAAGAGTTCCTTTTTTCACCCACTGATTATTTTTTACATATACATGATCTACTCTGCCTGAAACCTGGGGAGCTACATCGACAATATATGCTTTTACATATGCATCATCAGTCGTTGGATAATATTCTTTGTATTTAAAATATACTACACACAGCAATCCTACAATAATTAGTATAACTATTCCAAAAATATAACGTTTATTCATAATTTTAATTTTCATCTTAAAACTCCATTGTTTGATATGATTTGTCATTTACTTTGAATTTTTTTAATAATAACGGAATAAATATAGTAATTATCCCTAAAATTAAGCTGAAATAAAAAACATCCAGATAACTTATAAAAGTTGAATTAGTATTGACCATATTTGATGCGATATTTAATTGTTGCAACCCCTGATAAACAACATTTTGTGACCAGACTTTATAATTCTGGCTATAGTTTGATATATAACCAGAAAGATGGTTCCAGCTTACCTGACTTTGTGTGGAAATAATAGTTGCAGCTATTGCAGTACCAATAGAATTTCCTATGTTTCTAATAAAACCATACATTCCTGCTGCTGAATTTGATAAATTTTTTGGGATATTTCTGTAAGCAGTAAGAGCAAGCATAACTAACACAGTTGTCATACTTATCCCCTGAAGGACAACAGGAATAAGTACTCTATATTGCCCTTGAACAGGAGAAAACTCAGTTAAAAATATTGTAGATATTACAAATATTTTTATACCTAGAGATATAAGGGCTCTTGAGTTTACTTTTGAACTTAATTTTATAATAATCGGTGCAGTAATCAAAGCGGCAATACCTCTTGGAGAAGTCATTAACCCTGCTGTGAGCGTAGGGAAATTATAAAGATCCTGGAGCATAGTAGGGAAATAGCTCATTACAGCTAAAATAGCTATATAGAAGAAGAATAATATTAAACAGCAAACAACATAATTTTTATCTTTAAAAATTTTAAAATCAACTACTGTCTTTCTTCTTGAACCTCGCCAGATGAAAAAACCTAAAAACAGTACACCAAAAACCAATGAGACAATCATTGCATTCGATTGCAGCCACCCTTTGTTATTACCCTGATTTATAAAATACTCAACAAGTCCAATACCGAGAACAAGAAAAACAAATCCAGTATAATCGATATGTACAATCTTTTTCTTTTTATTCTTTTTCATTAATTTAATCAGAATAACAAAACCTATTATGCAAACAGGAATATTCACATAAAATATAAATCTCCAATTAAAGTATTGTGTAAGAATTCCACCAAGAACAGGTCCTAATACAGGTCCCATCACACAGCATAAACTGTAGAATGTCATTATTTTAGGGCGTTCATTTTCATTAAAGTTATCAACAATATATCCTTGAGCCAGAGTAGGCAGAAATGCTCCTCCGATCCCCTGAAATATTCTAAAAAAAACCATCTCGGTTAGTGATGTTGATAAACCGCACATGATTGAAGCTATACAAAACATCATTGTCGAGGCAAGCATAACCTGTTTTCTACCAAATTTATCTGCAGCAATACCTGCCAGAGGCATAAATACGGCAGCAGCTATAACATAACTTGTTAAAAGCCATGAAGCCTGGTTTGCATTTGCACCGATAGATCCCATTATATCAGGTAGAGAAACGCTGACTATAGTTGCATCCAATATCTCAGTCAAAGCCAGAATACTGACAGCTATTGCAACAATCTTTCTTTTCTCAATTCCAAATTCACTCATATTTAAAAACCTTAAACTTTATATTCTTTTCTTTCCTTTTTTAAGATAATCAAACAAACGTATAATTCAAACGTTTGTTTGATTTATTTTTCAAAAACTTCTTTCCAATTTTAGTTGACAGGTAAAATTTAAACCAATTAACAATTACTTATTTATATTAAATGTAAAAGAAAATAGAAAGCCAGTTATTCCACAGATAACAGTAGAAATTCCAAGAGCATAGACTGTATCAATATGCATAAAACTTGCTATATAAATAATCAATCCGCTTCCCAACATCTGCAGTGTCCCTGATAAAGCAATACCAGGGCTATGTGCTTTTGTTAAACTCCGTAACATCTCTGCAGTAGCATTAATATATACTAGAGCAATTCCAACAGCCTCAATTGAAATCAATAATGTTAGCACCCATTTATTATCAATATCCAATGCTCCTGAGAACAATACTAACAATGATGATGAAATTATTATTATAAATCCAATAATAACTATTCTTTTAAATTCAATTCCTTTTTTATTGAAGAATGATGATATTTTACTACCGGCAGCAAAAAAAAGAGAAGGTATTATAATAAATGTTCCATAAATTGCTGGGCTTAAATGAAAATTTATTTGATAGATAAAAGGAGTTACTGCTATATAAATAGTCAGACACCCATATGAAAAGATTATAGAACATGTAGACATTAAAAATTGCTTATTTCTAAACAATATTAAGTAGCTTTTACTGACTGAAATTAATTGTAATTTTTTATAATTTTCTTTCTTTATAGTTTCAGGTAAATATAGTTTTAATATAATAATACCAATAAGAGCATAGAAGAATAAAATCAAGAACAGTATTTTCCATGATACAATTTCAAGTAACATACCTCCTAAAAATGGTGCAATTGGTGGAAATAGACAAGCAAAAGTTATTATAATTGAAACTGCTTGTCCCAGTGATTCTTCAGAAAAATAATCCCTAATCATTACTCTATAAAGTACTGAAACAGATCCAATTCCTAAACCTTGAATGAATCTTGCTGCAATTAATTGTTCGATTGAACTTGTAGTTATTGCAATTAATAATCCAATTAATAATATTCCTATTCCTGTAAATAGTGCAACTCTTCTTCCGAAGCTATCAGAAAATGGAGCAAACCACAACTGTGATAGGCCATATCCTATAAATAATGCAGTAACAGTCAGAACTGTTTCACTATTTGTTGACGATAGACTCCTGGCAATGACAGGTAGTGCAGGAATATATGCATAGTTAATTAGCAAAGCAATTGACAGTGAAAGCATTAATAAAAGAATAAAAATTCTCGGTTTTGCACATAAATAATCTTCTCTACTTTTCATCTTTATCTCTCATTATCTGTATTTAATACTAAATATTCACATTAGCTTGCTGCCTCTGCCGAAAGTATTTGCTTTATTGGGAATGATAATTATATTTTCTTAAGATAAACAAACATTTGTTTTATTCAAACGTTTGTTTAATGATCATCAAAAATTTATCCTCTTATTGATTTGCGGGTATAAAAATATTATACACCAAGGCAAATAATTAAAATTTTAACATGATTCATTCGTGCAAGAAGCTAGAAAATTCAGTGAATATTGATCAAGACTTATAACAAAATTAGGCAGTTTAAAAATTAATTATACTAATTTACTGATTAATCGTTTCATCTTATTAACTACAATTTCTTCTGTATTCTTTCTATAAGTACCAGGTAACTTATAAAAATATGGAGCTAATTCAATTTCATAACCTCCAATATCACAATCTTTCGAAGTCGGCAAGTACCCAGTTAGACCATCAGAATATCCGGCAAAGAGAGTAATAGGAAAATCTGATCTTTTTTTAATTTTTAAACCTGTTTTAGAAAAAGGTTCCATTGATACAGATGTAATCAATATATCTCCAATTCTTAAAACACCTACTTCAATAGACGTATAATATCCATTCTTATCTTTCTCCAATTCAGTCTTCCATGGGAATCGCACAGAAAGTAATGGATATATAATCCATTTGGGTACTTTCTCTCTTATATTGATCATAATCTTAGGTATTTTTTTCTCAGATTCCTTTTTCACTTCCTTTGGAATATCAATATATCCTTTAACTTTATCATTCAAAAAATTAATTGGACTGGATTTAACAACTTTCATATTTGAAACTGATGATAAAACTGATTTTGAAATTATGCTCCCAATTCGTTTAATATCTTCAAAATTATTTTCTCCCCATTCTATATCAGGATTAATGTCAGCAGCAGCACCCTGGATGAAAAGGCATAATCCACCTATTTTATTTTCTACTTTTGAGCGTACATCTCCTGTTATATCTGCAGAAACAGCATTACAGCCAGGACCTAACGCAACATTGTGGCATGCATAATTAATAATTGATGCAATGGTAGTATATTCATTAACAAATTTTATGAAATGAATCTCTTTGTCAATACAGCTTTCAGAATCTAGGTGAGCTCTTCTGTTAATAGAAAATTCAGATTCGATTTTTGTATGTTCTACATATACTTTAGCCATAGACGAAGCTGCAATTTTTACTGAATCAGCTAAATTTTTTATCAGATTATCATAATATAACTTATTAGAACTCATCCCTCTTGTTTTAAAAGGCTCTACAAACATAAGTTTAACTTTATTCAATAATTCTGAAATCCGATCTGTTGAGTTGATTTCAGAAGGTGCCCATCCTATGGGACCGGAATGAGTGTGACTGCAGAATATTCTGATATTACCTTGAGGTATATTTGCTATCTTATTAATTCTATCTTTAATGCGATTTACAATTTCCCAATTTAACCCAAGTAAATCAAGTGAGATTAAAGCAAAGAGATTATCTGAATTATCATTTAATACAAGAGTAGTAGCTGTGAGATTATCATGAACTTCTTTGGCTCCCCCCTTTCTATTTGCATAACCTATTAGATAAGTACCTAAAGGAGGATTTATTATGATCCTGTCAACACCGATTTTAATTTTATCAGACATAATCTTTATAATAAAATTTAATTTATATTATATTAATAAACCCCTGATCATATCTAAATTCAAATTATAAATTTAATAATATAATTCCTGTGACCACTCTGTCAGTAATTACAGGAATTATAACATCTTCTATGCCTGCAGAAAGAAACTTGTATTACTATTTACGGTTGAGGAATATTTAAATTCCAGAATCCAGTTCCTGTTTTACTTGAACTCACGTTAATTCCATTAATATCACTTGAAGTTATGCTTCCATTGGTTGCATTGATTGTCAACACATAACTATTGCTTCCCTCTTTTACATTATAAGTAGTTTTGCCGTTATCAGCAAAATATAGACTGGTAAATACTGCAACCTGATCATTACTGTCTTTATTGTCAAATATACCTGTAATAGGATTTCCGCTATACCCTGGTATAACAGTTGATTCTAAGTTTATAGAACTATTATCTATGTTTTGGTCGTGGTACAATACTGCATGGAACATTTGGCTATTTTTAGGCCCGGGAATAAATGGAATTGGTTCCATAGCAGGAAGATTTATTCCACTTGTATTGGATGAATCTCCATCTGCCCAATTAATATTATTTTCCGGATTGACTACAGTAGAATTCCATACTCCTCCCATATGAGGCGGATCAAGAGGTGAACTGCTTTCTGCTTTAACTAATGTGTGTAGTGAAGACAATGTCTGATCATTTTGATTAAATATCTGCACAGTATCGCCGGATTTGATAAATAACCCGGTTAAACCAAAAAATGTGTTTCCAGGCCTTGTATCAATATTGTCAGAAAAAGTTTTTTCCAGGTTTTTTCCTCCCTGTGTGTATTTGACTACAGTTGTATAGGGAATAACTGAATCCCCGGGGTTATATGGCATAACTGTATAATCCTTAAAATTAATTGACACATTATTCAAAGAGCCACTTGAAGGGTAAAAATTATTTTTCCCTGAAGGATCTTTTTTCATAATACCCCATGTATCAAAAATACCATAGTTTGCTTCTGCATTATCACTGACAATAGACTCTGATCCTGGTTTCCAAGGAACATCCATAGCCATAAAATACATGACAGGAATCTTATACTTACTGCAGTAATTATAAAGTGCCTGTGCATATTCAGCTGCCTGTTGAGAGTTACCCTCTATCTTTGATAAATTATTTGGATTCTCAAGAACGTATCCATAAGAACCATAGGCTTGATCATATCCGCTTGTTGACCACCCAGTCTCACCTATTACTATTTTAAAATTTTTTGAAGTGCCTAAGCTTCTCTCATATTTTCCAAAATTCACTTTCAACAGATTAATATCCCATGCCACAGAGTTTTCCAAGTTTACATCATTGACTGACTGATAAATGGACCATTGTGAACCGCCGCCAGCATTTGTATGGAGACGCATTGCCGGTATTCCATATTTATTTTTTGGCACTGAACTGTCAATATCAGGTTTACCGCTGCTGTCATAGTATATATTACCCCATTGAAATGGATACATATGGCATAGAACCGGAATTTCAACTGTATTTTGATTTGCATCAATTATTGCCTGCAGAACATTACTTCTATTTGCAGTCGGACTTCCGGGTTCACCCAGCCATACTCCCGTAGGTGCAGCTGTAGTTACAGGAATATTTGAAAAACCATACTGATTATGAAGAGTATCCCCTACAGCCCGTATCCAGGCACAAAGATTGCCATTCATACCTGTATTGAATATTTTTTCATTCCATACAGCTATTACTTTAACAGTATTTTGAAACTGTAGTCCAAAAGATGGATTACTTTTAGCATAATCGAGTACCTGAAGAAAATCTCTGTAATTTGGAGTTGATGAATTAGGAGGATAAACAGAAGGCTTTGTTGGATCAGAAGACGGCGGCATTCCTATTGTCCATACAACCCCCATGCCTAATTTACCTGATGTCTGTATCGTTCTTATTACTGTTAATGGACTGCCTCCATATATTCTAACAGAATTAAAACCGGCTTTTTGAATTGCAGGTAAATCAATAGGAACAATTAAATTGTCATGAGTATTAAAAGAGTCATAATCAGTAGTGGTTGGCTGTACTTTCCCATTATAAAAGTGATTGGGGTTGTAGCCTAATCCAAATAAGTCCTTCCAGCTTGACGGTGATGCGGCTCTAACATTGTGTGATCCATACACATAACTTATACTCAATATTCCTAATACTGCTAATAACGGGATAATAATTTTTTTAATGGCTTGTTTAACATTATTCATCCAAATATCACTCCTTAATTATTAATTCAATAAATGGAGTCTAATATATTAAATTATTAAAACAAGCAGCTATAATCTTACAGCTGATTCGATGGATTCATAAAACAGTGGAAACAATAGGTTTATAGTCTTATTTTTTTATTTTTTTATTTTTTTTAATTTTAAAATATAATTCCTGTAACTAATCTATCAGTAATTACAGGAATTATAACATTTCTTTTTTTTTGAATAAGAAACTAATTATTATGGCCTATGAAAAAGGGAGCAGGCTTAGTAGCCGGAAGAAATATACCACTATATTGACCAGGTACTCCAGGTGCTTTAGGTTTTCCATTTGACCAGTTTATATAGTTAGGCTGCATTCCTGGGTTATCCCAGGTTCCTCCCACATGTTCTGGCTGCTGGTCAGGAGCAGTACCAGGATCTAGACCAACAGTGCTTAAAAGTTTATGCTTAGGTGATAGTGCATTGTTGCTATCATCAAAAATTTGAACAGTATCATTCTTTGTAATAAAAAGTACATTCATTCCAAAAAAAGTTTTTCCAGAACTAGTATCAATATCTTTGGAAAAAGTTTTTATAAGATTACTCCCTCCTTGTGTGTATTTTACCTTAGATGTATAAGGAATAATTGGAGCCCCTGGATTGTATGGCATAACCGTGTAGTCTTTGTAATTAATAGCAACATTAGCTAAAGTACCCCATGAAGGATAAAAATTAAAAGTATAGCCAGCAGGATCGGTTACACTTGGTTTCATCTTTCCCCAAGTATCAAAAATACCGTAATTTGCTTCAGCATTATCACTAACGATAGATTCTGTACCGTTTTTCCATGGTACATCCATTGCCATAAAATACATCACTGGAACACTATTTGTTTTACAGTATTTATAAACAGCTTGAGCATATTCTGCTGCCTGTTGAGGATTGCCAGTTGCCAGATTTAAGTTAGCAATATTTTCTACAGCGTATCCATATGACGCATACTGTTTATCATAACCACTCGTCGCCCATCCTGTTTCTCCAATTACAATTTTAAAACTTTTACCAACAGGCATATGTACTGCTGATATTGTATAGGCTTTGAAATTATTATTCAATTTCTTAATATCCCATGCAATAGAATTATTCAGTCTTACGTTATTTACTGTATCATTGACAGACCAATTAGGTCCACCAGTAGCGGAATCGAAGTGAGGTTTAATTGCCGGAATACCATATGATGATTTGGGTTTAGTATTATCTATGTCAGGTAAACCATCATTTTTAGTAGGATCACTCGGATCAGGAACCTTCTTATAGTATATATTTCCCCATTGAAATGGATACATATGACATAAAATAGGAATTTCAGTGTCAGCAATATTTTGATTCGCATCAGCTATTGCCTGTAATACATCGCTTCTGTCTCCTGTGGGACTTCCGGGTTTCACCAGCCATACTGACGTAGGCGCAGCTGTCGTTACAGGAATATTTGAAAAACCATACAGATCATGGAGAGTATCCCCTACTGCTCTTATCCAGGCGCAAAGATTGCCATTCATACCTTTATTGAATATTTTCTCATTCCACACAACTATTACTTTAACTGTATTTTGAAACTGATCTCTGAAAGACGGATTACTTTTAGCATAATCGAGTACCTGAAGAAAATCTCTGTAATTTGGAGTTGATGAATTAGGAGGGTAAGTAGAAGGCTTTGTTGGATCAGAAGACGGCGGCATTCCTATTGTCCATACAACCCCCATGCTTAATTTATCTGCTGTCTGTATCGTTCTTATTACTGTTAATGGACTGCCTCCATATATTCTAACAGAATTAAAGCCTGCTTTCTGCATTGCAGGCAGATCAATTGGTACCGCTAAACTGTCGTTATCATTGAATGCGTCATAATTATCACCAGTTGGAGATGGTACTGTTTTATTGTAAAAATGATTAGGATTATAACCTAATCCAAATAATTCTTGCCAACTTGGAGATACCCGTGCATGAAAATTAACTGCGGCATAAACATTGTTAAAAACAAAAAAGCTAAGAGTAGTTAATGATAGTATAAGTAATTTTTTCATTAAACTCGTTTTAAATCCATTAGCAAAACCACCTAAACACCTACTAAATAGTATTTTACTAATTCTCTGTTTTGAGATATTCACTTAATATTCTCCTTTATTTAGTATATTATTTATGCTTCTTTGCAGGTTGCTGATATGCCGGCAAAAAATTATTTCCATAATTATTAAATGTTGTTTTTAAGTCATCCCAAAAATGGTGATTTGCTTTTCTTTTGACTTTATTGATATTACTTCTCATGATTTAAACTCCATTTATTATTTAGTTTGTCTTTAACTTTCTTAATAAGAAAATAAATACTACTAAATTAGTAATATCTGTTGATTAGACAATTAGACTGCCTCTAACTACCAATTAGAAGCAGTCAGAAAACCTTTAAAATAATATATTTACAAGTAATTTTATTAAAGAATTAATTGCTTAATGAAGTGTTCGCTATATACTTTCAACTGTTAATAATTAAATAAATACTTTTAAAAAGCGTTGGCAGTAAATATGATAGAAAAACTAAATGAAATTAATTTAAATAAACTTCTGATTTTATACTTTATATTAAAAGAAAAAAGTGTTTCTCTTGCAGCCCAAAGATTAGATCTCACACCTCCTACAGTAAGTGCAGCACTTAAATTTCTAAGAAAATTTTTTGATGACCAACTGCTTATCAGGGTAAGTGTAGAAACTAATATTTTAACATCTAAAGGGAGGTTATTACTTCCGGAACTGGATAAATCGTTAAAAACACTTTTAAATGTTTACAATATTGCCAGAAGCAATATACATGAAAAAACAACAAGGCATATAAAAATAGGCATGACAGAACCTATAGCAATTATGTTCTCAGATGAAATAGTAGCAGAATTATCAAATATAGCGCCAAATATATCTTTACATACAGATATATTACACTACTCACTTGAAACTAAGACATATGATCATGACTTAATAATAACTACTAGATTAACAAACCAGGATAATTACCATAAAGAGTTTCTTTATAGAGGAGAATTAGTGGTAGCAGCCAGTAAAAGACATGAGATATTTACATTAGCAGATCTTACAAAAGAACAGCTTTATAAATACCCCATTCTTCATATGCAGCTTGTGGATGGCCTCGAAGATGATTACAAAATAATGGATTACCTTGGTATTTCTGCAAATATAGACGCTAATAAAGATAGCGTAAAATTTTCTTCTACCAACATTCTTATGAACCTTCAGGTACTTTCAAAAAGTAACTATATTACTTTTATAGGCAAGAATATAGCAAGAAAGTATAAGAATCATTTTGATATTGATTTTAGGGAGTCTCCATGTACACTTCCTATATTCAATATTATGCTTTTCAGCCATGAATCAGATACAGATGATCAAATAATAAACCTGCTTAAAAAAATAATTAAAAAAATATCTCTCAAGTATTTAGATTAAAAATTTTTTCCTCTCTAATTTTTCATTCGAAGCTTTAGTTCATTTCACTTTCAACTAATTTAGCAGCTTCACCATAAAGGTGATCTGAAAAAGCCCAATATTTTAGCATACCCTCTAGAAAATTATCTTTGAATGTCATTTCTGAAACAGAACAATTATGGTTATAAGCAGATTCTATTATATTTCTATCAGTATCCGGGCATAAATCTAATATTGTATTTGTAAAAATACCTCCATGCCCAACGATAATAATACTGTTGTTTTCTTTACCGTTAATTGCTTTATGCATTCCTCTTTTCAGCCTTTCAAAAAGTTGAATATAATTCTCTCCATCAGGAAAGGAGTATTTTATATATCCTAATGACCATTGTTTCAAAACATCATTATGAATATTCCAATTAGCCTGAGTAACCGGGCGCCCTTCCAGATTACCTACATTAATCTCTCTGAATTCCTCAATAACTTCAATTTTTATACTGTGCGGCTTGCTAATGATTTCAGCTGTTTCATAAGCTCGTTTAAGTGGTGACGAATAAACAAAATCAATTTTTTTACTTTTAAAATATTCAGCTGTCTGCATAGACTGAACAATACCTTTTTCTGTAAGAGAATAATCAACCTTTCTATGTGAAAATTCTTTTGTTATATTGGCTTGATTTTCTCCATGCCTTACCCAATATACAGTGTTCATAACAAGCAACTACTTTCTATTTAAATTTCGCTTCGTTGATAAAGTATTTAACAGCATTTAAAACTTCTGGTTGTTTATGTATTTCTCTATGCCCATAATAAAATTCAATATAATCATGCATAAAATCATTTTTTGCCGATTCAATCTCAACTCTTCCATCACTTTTATCTGACAAAAACAATTTACCTGTAATCAAATTGTTTTTAGTTCCTGCAATTATACCTATTTTGGTACTTGTTTTTAAATCTCTTAAATTAAAACTGTGTTCTGAATCAGTTTTTAACTCATTTAGCGATTTAAAAATTTTATTAACTAATGGAACAAACGAAATTATATCTGCCAGCTTTGATCCTCTATTTGGTGTCGCAATAAATACACAATTTCCTAAATTGCATGGAATATAACCAGTCAAATATTTCTGAATAATTAACCCTCCCATGCTATGGGCGACAAAATGAACTGTTTCATATTGCTTGATTAGTTGATCAATTTGTGCTCTAAGAGAAAAACAGCATTCATCAATTGTACCTAAATATGTCGGCAGGTTGACAGAAAAAGTACTATAGCCTGATGATTTCAGACCTGATTCCAAATAGTTCATAGTTTTTTTATTATCAAAAAAACCATGGGCAAGTACAATTAGCTGTCTGCTATTTCCAATCATAAATCAAAATTTTTAAACTCTAATTTTCAGTTAATTATCAACACTAAAAAGAAATATAAAATAATTTTTATATTTCTTTGATTGCATCACTCTCAATTTTTACTATGATTGTTCATAAGTATATATTAATAGAGGAGAAATCTATGCTAAAAAAATCTGTGTTCTTATCACTAATCACAATTCTATCTACAGTAGGCCTATATGCTGCTAATTCAACTGAAAGACTGCAGGAGGATGTTAAACTCTATCAGGGTCGTTCGATTATGGATCCATATACTCTTTACTATGACTTCAAAATTGAAAACCCAGGATTAATAAGAGTTGCATTTGACGTGATAAGCGCCAGGCCCAAACCAAAAAAAACTGGAAAAATTATTTTCATGAGGTTAGTAGCCAAGAATCAGATCAGCAAAAAAGGCGCAGGTAAACAGGCCAAGATAGATGTAAAAAGTAAAGGAGGAAAATTTGAGTATCCTGTCGATGCTTTACTGTTTGAATCTTCTAAAGGAAATTTCAGAATATTTGTAAGTAATATTTCCAGCAAGACAGCTGTAAACGGGAAACTGAGTATATTATATCCTGGGAAAGAGAGACCAACGTCAGCTAATGAGCAACCGGCAGAAAAACTTGTAAGAGATTTAGCAATTGAAAAAATTTATTTAAACAAAGAGAAAAAAGTCTGTGTATTGATAAAAAACAAAGGCAACCGTAATTTAGGAGGCAATGTCTGGAATAATAAAATTCAAAATAATGTTTCTATCTTTCTCAAGAGAAATAATAAAAATTGGGGTGGTTCTACAATCTGGAGAATTGATCCTAAAAGAAGATTAGCCAGACCAGGCGGATGGGTAATTTATAGAAGCAATTTACGTATTAATGGAAAAACAAAAGTTACTGCATATATAAAAGATACTTCTAACACTCTGAAGGAAACAAAAAGAAACAATAATATCAGATCTGTTTTACTGGAACCAAAGACTCCTTAAACAGGTGTAAACTTTTTTAGTGCTAGCCTCCCATATCAGTAAACCAATCAAATATGAGAGGCTATAGTATATTTTAAAAAAAATATCAGCGCTTCATCTTTATTATTGACATCAATTTCATATTTGATACAATAATTACATACATATTTGTATTACTTTTGTAAGTTTATATCATCAGGAGAGCGACCTCTATGAAAAACAGGACAGTAAAATTACTATTAACCGTTATTTGCCTAACTCTTGTTTCCTCTGTATATGCTGAAACTTTTACTGCTAAAGCAAAACCAATAATTGAATCAACAATCAGTTATGGATTTAATGATGCTTATCGCGGAATAATTACTTATGTTGCAAGAGAAGGCTTAATCGTTCATGGACCTAAATTTGACGTAAATGGAAACATTAAAGAACAGGGTTCACTGCTAATAGAAATGGCTACAGATTACAGAGACAGCCTGATTCTCCAAGCTAAAGCCAGTTTAAAGAATGCAAAAGAACAGTATAATTTTAATAAAATTGAATATTTAAGATACAAAAAATTAGTTCAGACAAAATCAGTAAGTGTAGAAGTATTCCAGCAGTGGGCATCAAATTATCTAAAAGCTGAACAGGATGTAATTAAAGCTGAAGGCAACCTTGATCTTCAGAAACGAGTTAGAAAAATGTGCAGATCCTATGCAGAATATGATGCATTGGTTCAGCAGGTTTATTTGCCTTACGGTTTAGCAACACCAGAACCCAATATCTTGAAACTGGCTCAGCTCAATCCTATGGGAATTTGTATAAAAATGGATAGAAAAACAGCCAGAAAAATTAATAATTCTTCTCAAATTTCAGTCTACCCTATGGATGGAGGTAAGCCAGTAGGAGTTGTAGCCTATGCTTTAATATATAACGATAATGGAGTTACACTGCGTGTACTTAATCCGCCATCTGTTCCCAAAGGACTAGAAAATATTACCAGAGTAAAATGTGCACCCGCAGTATCAAATAATAATATTATAGCCGTATCAAAAAATTCATTACAGAAAGACAGCAAGGGGTCATATGTCTGGAAAGCTTCGAGTACTAAAAGCCTGCAGGCAGGAAAAGGTATTGCAAGTACTTTTAAACTCAAAAAAATATATGTTGCAATCGGAAATGAAATGGTAAGGATTGGCGGATTTGCCTATTACAAAACAATTAAACCGATAAACAATAAAATTGAGAATGGGGATCTAATCGTTTATAGTGCACCTTCTAATTTGAATGAAAATGAAGAAGTATGTGCCTATCAGGAAAAATATTTATTTATGCCTGGAGATGATATAAAAGTGGATATAAAATTTTAACATAACTGGCTATAAATTATGCTTTCACCAGCTCAAAATATTTTTTATTTTATTTTTGCCTTTTTGATAATGGTATTTAGTATTGGAATCATAATAGTAGGCATTATTGTTATTCATGATTTACCATACAAGATAGCCAAAAGCAAAAGTCATCCCCAGCAAAATGCAATTAGATGTATGTCGATCATGGGATTGATTCTGTTCCCTCTATGGTTGCTTGCTATGATCTGGGCATATATAGACGTTAGGGCAAAGGGTATCCCCGCAGTAGAAATAGCATCTGTTGAAGCTGTTCCTAAAAACTATTCATCCAGAAAACCTGCTGTTGCCGTGAATAAACAACGAGTTCAAAGAAAAAGTAAAGTGGATAATAAAACATTAAAATCTACTGAAATTAATAATATTATAAAAACAAAAAAAAATATTCCAAAAAATAAAACTGAACAGAATAATAAAGAAAAATAATCTATATGGAAATTATATTTACAGCCGCATACGTTCTTTTAATATGGCTCATTTATTTTCGTTTTAAATTTCTAAAATTCACGCTATGTGCTGCTGTTATTTACTGTGCAATCTACGCTGCCGCAATAATGGCTGATATTATTCTTCTAGGACAAGTGACACCCTTTTCATCTGAAGCATCTGTCGACAGTGTTGTTCTTCAGCTTCAACCTCAGTGGTCAGGTTATTTAGGTAAAATTTATATTGACTCTAATACCCCCATTAAAAAAGGCTCTCCAATACTCAGCATGGATGCCAGTCAATGGACATCAAGGCTCAAAAAACATAAAGCACAGCTTCCTAAAGCTGTTAAAAGATACGAAGAAGCTCTTAGATTGACTCCTTCCGGAGCAATGGCAAAACAGGATTTGGTTTTCAGAAAATCTAACCTAGATGAACTTAAGGAACAAATCAGTCTGGCTGAATACAATCTAAGGCATACTGTTACATACGCACCAACCAATGGATATATCCCTGTTTTAAGTTTACGGCCAGGTATGTTTTTAGGTTTGCTTAATAAAAACTCAATTCCGTTTATCTGCACAGATAAAATGTGGATATTAGCCAAATTAAAACAGCAGTCAGTAAGATATGTCAGGCCGGGCGACCCTGTTGAAATAGCACTTGAAATGTACCCCGGAATTATATTAAACGGTAAAGTTGTCGACATGGTTTGGGCACAGGGAGATGTCCAGTTTTTTGCCACCAGTAAAATGCTTAAAACAAGTGAATTTAATCCCTCAAATCAATTTTTTGTAAAAATTAAAGTTAATGAAACAGAAAATTATCCAATCAAATACGGTGCCAGCGGTAAAGTTGTTATCTATACTAAAAAATCAATTGATCTCAGCGATGTAATTAGACAAATAGAGATAAGGTGCGAAAGTCTTCTTAATTTTGTCTATAATCCTTTTTAATATTTTATAATTATTTACTTCAACTTATTGTCAGAGTAAAAATTCAACCTATAATTGGATACTTTGAACATCCAAATTTAAAGGCTGGCTATGTTAATATTTAATCCTGTCATAATTTCAGTTCTGATAATGTGCATACTCTGTTTAACAGGGCTCAATGTTATCATTGCAATTTTACTATCCGCTATTCTCGGAGGAGTCATTTCCGGAATGCCTCTCGGCAAAATAATGGAAATACTTGTATCCGGAATGGGAGGAAATGCTGAAACAGCATTAAGTTATATCCTTTTGGGAACACTGGCTGCTGCGATTCACAAGACTGGTCTTGCAAGCCTTATTTCAAAAAAAATAGCTAAAGTTATTAAAGGCGAAACATTCGTATTAATTCTGCTGATTGCTTTTATAACTACATTTTCACAAAATCTAATTCCTGTACACATTGCCTTTATTCCTATACTCATACCTCCTCTTTTAGTATTAATGAATAAATTAAAAATAGACAGGCGTGCTGTCGCATGTGCTTTAACATTCGGTTTGAAAGCCCCTTATATAACTTTGCCAATAGGATTCGGCCTGATTTTTCATGGAATTATTGCCGATGAAATGACAGCAAATGGAATTGCTATCAGTAAAATGGTGCTTTGGAAAGGATTATGGTTTCCAGGCTTAGGCATGGTATTTGGCCTGCTCTTTGCTGTATTTATTTCTTATAGAAAACGAAGGGAATACCAAACAGATAAAGAAGCTGAAATTAAAAATACAGATAATGATAATTTACATTTTACATATTTACATTTAATTGCACTGCTTGCTGCAATCAGTGCTTTTGCAGTTCAGTTAACTACCGGTTCACTGCCTCTGGGGGCTGTAGTTGCTATTATGTTCATGTTTATTTTTAAAGCAATAAACTGGAAAGATATAAATGCACTCGTCGAAAGCGGTATCGGCATGATGGGGTTTATAGCATTTGTCATGCTTGTTGCTTCAGGTTACGGTAATGTCATACGAGAAACCGGTGCTGTTCCGGCACTTGTAAGCAACACAATAAATATCATTGGAAATAATAAATTAATTGCCTCATCAGTTATGATTTTAATGGGATTGGTTATAACAATGGGAATAGGAACATCATTCGGTACAATTCCTATTCTTGCAGTAATTTATGTTCCAATAGCAATGCAGCTTGGTTTTACTCCTCTCGGCACAGCTATACTAATTGGAACAGCTGCTGCTTTGGGTGATGCAGGATCACCGGCGTCTGACAGCACACTAGGTCCAACATCGGGTTTGAATGCTGACGGACAGCATAACCATATCTGGGATACCTGCGTGCCGACTTTTTTGCACTACAATATTCCACTAGTAATTTTCGGTGTATCAGGTTCAGTAATGTTTTAATTACTGTTTTTAATTTTTATTAACCTCTGATGCAGCTTTAGCCGGGCCGGGAATATCTTTTATATGTTTAGTTTTCACAACTTTAGTTACACTGATCGGAGAAGATGTTTTTTTACATTTTGAAACAGGCACAGGCGACAGCCGAACTTTATGACTTCCGACTGTTCCGATATTGTCCTGCAGAAGTAAAGATTTCTTAGCAGCTGATGTAGAAATATTTCTACTCCCAGGAGTATTCAAATCTGTATCATTTTCCAACGGTAACTGTCCTGTATTCTCAGGTAATGCAGGCGCAGATGAAATAACATTTGAACTGGAGTCAGGATTAACTGTATTCAATGTATTACTTTCATTACTTTGTCCTGGTTCAGCATGCTGATCTGCCAGTAAATAGATTCCAGACAGAATGTATAGAGAAACGGCTACCATAAATATCCTTTTCATAACAATCCCTTATTCTTAGATTAACATCTAATTAGTGATTTTATGATATTTGCTAATAATTACCTTCTTTATTTTAGAGAAAATAAATGATGAATATAATATATGATAAAATATTAGCTAAATTTCACTGATATTATGAGTTATTTACAAAAATATGAGAAAAAACCGGTGCTTCCTCTTTTCCATAATATTGATTAAAGTTATCCCAGTCATCAAGCTTCTTCAAATCTCTTAGTTCGCCTCTATTTTTAATTCTATTCAACCGTATTTCAGGACTACAGTAAACAAAGTGTACTACTACTTCTGAATTAAATCTTTTCTGTAAATCATCAAGCCAGTGAATATTTCTAATTTCTTTTGTAAACGGACCGGCTATAACAACGTCTGTCCATAAAATATTATCTTCAGCTATTTTAAAAAGAGTTTCATAAACTGTTAAACGAAAAGTTTTTTTAAAATAATCACTGTCACGATCATATTTATCTCTCCCTGATTCTGTCAATGCAATTTTTACTAAATCTTCAGAAACAGTATCAATATCAAGAAATGCAGCTTTTTTCTCAGTTGCAATTTTCTTACCGTATGTAGTTTTTCCGGAAGCCGGGCTTCCGCAAACAATTATAAGTTTATTCATTAATCATTTATTACTTTTTTCAAGTTTCAAATATGAATGCTTATTTCACCTTTCAGAAACAACGTACATTTCCCTGACATAAAAACTCTATCGCCATCGTAAGTACAGTGTATTTCACCTCCCCGTTTGGATAACTGTATTGCATGCATTTTTTCACTGTTCAATTTATTCGACCAGTAAGGAATTAGATTGCAGTGAGCAGAACCTGTAACAGGATCTTCAGGAACACCGCATCCTGGCGCAAAATATCTTGATACAAAATCTGCACTGTTACCTTTTGCTGTTATAATAACTCCGAAACAGTCAACCTGTGATAGCAGATTCATATTCGGATTCATTGAAGCAATATCTTCTTCAGTATCATAAACAAGTACATAATCTCTTGATAAATAAATTTCTCCTGGCTGTTTCCCCATAGCTTCAATAAGCAATTCAGGGGCAGTGCATTTTACAGGTGGTCTTGATGGGAAATTAATCTCTATCATATTCCCTGATTTTTCAGCAGATAAATAGCCGTCATTATATTTAAACTTTACAGAATCCATTTCAGAATTCAAATATTCTAAAATCAGACTGGAAGCAGCCAACGTTGCATGCCCGCAGAGATCCACTTCTACCTCGGGAGTAAACCATCTAAGATCGTAATAACCTTCCTGTTCTACAATAAAAGCAGTCTCAGATAAATTATTTTCCATTGCTATATTTTGCAGAATATCATCAGAGAGCCAGTTTTCAAGAGTACAGACACCTGCAGGGTTTCCTGAAAAAGGTTTTGACGTAGTAAAAGCATCTAGCTGATAATATGGTATGTTCATTTTTGCTCCAGTATATAAATATAGATTTTATTAAGATTTTAAAAATGCACTATAATCTGTCCAGATATCATCTCTGACAGACATCACTATTTCCTCACCTATCTCTTTTGTAGCAAGGGATGAGTCTGAACCTATTCTACCGTCAGAATATCTATTCCTATAATCTACTGCATCAAAAATATTACTGTATGCCGGTGCTATTTTAGGATTCAGTTCAACTTTTTTAATTAAATCAGGATATGCATAGCTAGCAACAGATATTTCAGAAGGTGTTGCATGACAACCTTCTGCCCCGTGAAAATATTTTTTACTGATTTCCAAAGCTGATTTTGTCAACCACCAATTATTCAGACAGCATTTTACAATACTTTTATCTATTTTTTTCTGAATACTGAATTGATGGTAATATTCGGCAAACGCAGTATTAATTGTTGCTATATTACCTCCATGCCCATTGATGAAATATATATGAGTAAATCCATGATGATTCAAAGAAGTAATCACGTCAATCAGCACATCTATCAAAGTCGAAGGCCTTAGGGTAATAGTTCCTGTAAATTCCAGATGATGGTGCGCTATCCCTAATTCTAATGTAGGACCGATCATAACATTATATTTCTTCTGAATTCTGTCAGCAATAATTTCAGAGCAGATAGCATCCGTTCCTATTAAACCTGAAGGGCCGTGCTGCTCTGTAGAACCGATAGGAATAATTATGCCTCTGTTTTTTTTCAGATACTCCTCTACTTCCTGCCATGTACTCTTCTGTAATTTCATTTTTTCTCCAATGCTATTTTATTTATCAGGTTTTTCTCCGACAATTATCAACCGTTGTGCTTCAGATCCATAAGGTCTGCCTTCAAGATCACCGTATAATCTAGTATTTACAAAGCCCACTTTCTCAAAAAGGTTTTTAAGTTCTTGACCGGAGTAAACTGTATGATGAAATTTAAATGATTCTGCCTTTCCATTTTTAACAATTATCCATTCATTTTCAATCCTTGTCCAATCATCAAAAATTCTGTGCTTCTGAACCATCATTGATCCATCGTCTAAAGTCTCAGATGTTGTCGGCTGTAATATTTTAGCAATTCTTTCTTTTCCCATCACATCAATTAGACATTTACCGCCAGATTTTAAGTTTGAAAAAATATTTTTTAAAACTTCAATATCCTCATTTTTATCATCAAAATAACCAAATGAAGTAAACATGCTTAAAATAAGATCATATGAATCAGGATGTTTAAAATTCCTCATATCATCTTTAATCCATCCTATAGACAAATTCTCAACTTTGGCTTTAGCAATGGCTTTTTTAAGCAGGAAACCAGTCTTATCCACACCTGTTACAAAATACCCTTTTTTAGCTAATGCAATTGAACATCTTCCGGGTCCGCAGCATAAATCCAGTATTGATGTACCTTTAAACTCGATTAGCTGCAATATATTATCAATCTGCTCTTCTGTATCCTGAAAACGCTTTTCAGGGAACATGAACGGATAGGTTTCTATCCAGAAAGAATCATTATCAAACCACTCATTCATTATTAATTTACTCCAACAAGTTAAAATTAATTAACTTCTAATTGCTTCAAACATAGCAAGTATATTTTTTGCCGGGACATCAGCTAATATATTATGAACCTGCTGAAAAATAAACCCGCCGTTCTGATTTAAAATATCAACCTGATGTCTAACATGTTTTCTTATCTCCTCAACTGTCCCCAAAGGCAGTATTTCTCTCGTATCGCAACCTCCTCCGCAAAATACCATTCTATCTCCGAAAGTATTTTTTAAGTGCCCGGCATCCATACCTGCACAGGTAATCTGTACAGGGTTTATCATATCCAGACCGGCATCAATTAGATCATCAAGCAATGGCTCAATCCCCCCGCAGCAATGCAATTGAATTTTTATGTGAGGGGCTAACTCTTTCACTCTCTTCCACATTTTCATATGGTAAGGCTTATAATAATCTCGATACATTTGCGGAGAAAGTAAAGGTCCGTTCTGACTTCCGAGGTCATCTCCAAACAGAACAATGTCAATATAAGGTCCTACAGCTTTCAACCATTTCTCTAAACGCGGCAGATAGAAATTACATAGTGCCTCAGACAGGCGGATACAATCATCAGGATAAAGCCCCATATACATAAGGTAGTTATCCATTCTATATAAAAACTGCGGTACTTCAAATAGATTTCCTCCGAAAATTCCCAGTATAGCTCTATCAGTAGATTTACGAAGCGATTCAGCACCCGCTCTTAGTTTTTTCAAACCATTTTCAGTAAATGGAATATGTCCACCGGGAGCAGCAACACTTGTCCACATTCCGTTGGCAAAAGCATTTTCTAAATCTGAAAAATCCTGTTTTGAAATATCTCTATCCAACCAGGGCCAGTGAATCTGCTCAAAATAAAGACAGCCTTCTTTCAATATTCCAAGGTCCAATCCTTCATCAGACACTAAAAACCAGTCATTGTTTCTTTTCTCGACATTAATATAACATGGTATTTTGCAGGGAGTACCGTCAGGTAGAATCCATGGTTTCCACTCTTCTTTTTCAAGCATAAAACCGCGACCTAGTTCAATCAGGTCAATTTCTAAACGATCAAGAACTTCAGGTTCAACAACAGCCAACTGCTGTACCATATCATAAACATAAATGTCTCCTGAAGTAACGCATAAAGTTTTTTTTAATTTTGCATAAGCAACAGCCGATATACCTGAAGATCTATGGCTCCCTAAATCAACAGGTACTCTATCAGGAGTTTTATGGGCCATTGCACTTAAAACACGCTCTCTTGAATTCATATATCCCCTCCTTTTTTTAAACAGTAAATATTATATTAATCTATCTTATAACTATCCTTACCCTGTTTCTAAATATAATACGATTAGTATCTGTTTCAAAAAAATAAATTACTTCTGTTCAACAAAGCTGATATAAATATCATTCCTGTCAGCAATCTAAAAGAATTCTTCTTACTCCATCAGGCGTAATATCTTGATTTTCACCAAGCAATGTATCACGTTCTAAAAACCTATGATATATTTTTACAGCTGCTTCTTCTGCATTAATTCCATAATCGGACAGTTTAGTTTTCATCCCTAAAGAATTGAAAAAAAGTTCTGTTTCATCAATGGTTTTATTAACAGCCTTATCTGAATTCATTTCGTTAATGCCAAAAATTCTATTACCGTATTGCAGTAGTTTTGTTTTCTTCAGTGATTTTCTATATTTCAACAGCCTCGGAAGAACAACAGCCACAGTTTTTGCATGATCTAAACCGTACAATGCTGTTAATTCAATACCTATCATGTGTGTAGACCAATCCTGAACAGTCCCGCACGCAATCAAACCATTTAATGCCTGAGTAGCACACCAGAAAAAATTAGCCCTTAATTCAAAATTATCAGGTTTATTTATGATGTCATGTGCTATCTCATGCAAGGTCAATAATATAGCTTCAGCCTGTCTATCCTGCAGAGGAGAATTTACATCATATGTTATATATTGCTCCAATACATGAATATAACTGTCTACTAAGCCGTTAATTACTTGTTTAACAGGTAGAGAGTAAGTTGTTTCAGGATCAATTATTGAAAACTTTGGATAAACTTTCGGGTTTACAAGCGATAATTTTTCAAAAGTTGACTGCCTTGACAATACAGAAATACAATTCATTTCCGACCCTGTTGCAGGTAATGTCATCACTGATCCTAAAGGCAGTGTCGATTTTATTTCTGCATTCTTAGATAAAATCTCCCATGGATCACCACCTTCAAAGCAGGATGCTGCTGAAATAAATTTTGTCCCATCCAGAACTGAGCCCCCTCCGACAGCAAGTAAAAAATCAATTTTATTATTTTTCACCAAGGCAACTGCTTCCATACATGTTTCATATAACGGATTTGCTTCAATACCTGAAAACTCAAATACGTTATATCCTTCAAGTGCCTGTCTTACCTGTTTATAGACACCGTTTCTTTTTATGGAACCGCCTCCATATGTAATCAATACCTTGGAATCAGCAGGAATTAGATTACGTAATTCTGAAATTGTATTCTTACCGAAAACGATTTTTACCGGATTATAATAATTGAAACTTTTCATAAATAAACTCCATTTTTGTACTTAACGGTTCTCTACTGTTGGTAATTAATTCATTGATTTCTGATTAATTACCAACCACTTTAAGTTCATTTAAGCCACAAGCTGACTGTTTATATTTTTTGATTTAATAGTTGATTCTTTTAAATCAACTGCTTTATTTACTGAGTTAACATTTGGACAAATCATATCTCTGAATTTATTAATATCTAAACTCGACCATTTGAATCCAAGTTTTTTCATTATTATTTTTGTTTTATCGGATAACATAAAAAACTCAGTGTTATTTCCCTGTATTTCACTAAGCCATCCGTAATGAACCATTAAACTATCAATATCAGATTTTAAACCTTCACTGCTGTAATTCTTCATTACATAATCCATAAATTCATCAAAACCTAATTTTATGATATTCAGATTCATCTTTTCTGAAGCCAAAATATCGGCTAAATCTTTAGTTTTTTCATTGAAAACATGCAATATTTCATTTTTTAAACTGACTTTATTAAACAGTTTACAAAATAACTTTGCTGTCTCATTTATATATGACAGATCATCAACAACTATTGTCTTCGGAACATATCCTAAGTTTTTAAAAGCTTTCATTTTCTTGAAAAAAGCATTTTCTTCGATATTTTCCTGATATTTGCCTGTTTCAGAATTGAAAACCAGATTTCCTACCCTGTAAATATTTGTAGTTAAACCTTCCTGTCGTGCCTTAACAACTAGTTTTTCTCCTGCCAATTTTGACTTAATATAAGGTTTATCTTCCAAATTTTGCCCCTGATCAATATCATACTCAGAGTAAACCGTGTATTTTCTATTATCTGAATACTTACCAAACATGCATACTGCTTCAGTTGATATAAAGTGAAAATCTTTTTTGAGTGTATTTTTTGCAAAATTCAGTAGATTTTCTGTAGTTTTCACATTCGCTTTGTAAAATATTTTATATTCACCAAAGTGTTTTACAGAAGCAGCAGTATGTACTATACAATCAACAGTTTTTGTCAGTAAGCCATAAACCAAACTATCAACTCCAAAATTGTCTTTTTGTAAATCTCCATCGTAAATTTCAATCCTACTACTGAGCTCAATTTCTTTTGAAAAATTAATACCAAAATAATATTTACACTTTTTCAAAAATCTCTGTCTTGGAGAATTATCTTTATTACCTCTTATAATTAATACAATATTAGAATTTTGAGTTTGATATAATTCTTTAAATATATGACATCCAAGAAATCCAGTACCACCTGTTAAAAGTATGTTTTTATAATCTCTTGTTTTTGACAGGTCTATTTTTTCATATTTTATATTTTTGTTCTTATATTTTTCTATTTCTGATAATATAAGTTTTGAATATTCTTCACGGTTCTTTTCTGAGTTATGGATTGAATCTTTTATTTTTTTAAATTTCAATTTTAAATTATCTTTTTGCATCTTTATGTTTTCTGCAAGCAGATGAACTGTCGGAAATTTATAAATATCATTTATTTCAGTAATGAAGTTCTTCTGGAGATTGGAAATTAAATTTATAGCTTTGATAGAATCTCCTCCTAAAGAAAAGAAGTTGTCATTTATACCTATCTTTTCTCTTTCAAGTATATTCTTCCAACTTTCAGCTATTATTAATTCTTTTTCAGTTTTTGGTGCGATGTATTCAGTGTCTAATTCAGTATATTCATTTACTTCAGGCAAAGCATTTCTATCAATTTTCCCATTAATATTACGTGGTATTTTATCCAGTTTAATAAAATAGCCGGGTATCATGTATTCAGGTAAAGTTTTGCCTAACCATTTTCTTAGTTCTTCAACTTTATAACTTTTTCCTGTATAGTAACAGCAAAGATATTTGTTTTCATCTTTTCCTCTCTTGGCAATTGCAACTACCTCCTTTATTCCTTTCATAGTCTGCAATGAATTTTCAATTGAACTTAATTCAACTCTGAATCCTCTGATTTTAATCTGGTCATCTGCTCTTCCTACCAGCTCGATTGAACTGTCTTCATGCATTATTCCAATGTCACCTGTACAATAAATTTTTCCATCTTTAATAAATGGATTATCTATAAATACTTCTTTTGTTTTTTCTGCATTATTTATATAACCTTCAGACATTCCTATGCAGCTTGTATAGATAGTTCCAGAATTCTTAATCGGAACAATATTTAAGTTATCATCAAGGATATAAATGCAGATATTATCAACTGCTTTACCTATATTAATATTTTCTTTCTTTTCAACATGTCTACTAACTGTTAAAAAACCTCCTTCCGTACTGCCCCAAATATTTGAAATTTCCAGGTCAGTAAACTTGTCATTGACTTTATTAATTAGAGTTCTTGGTAATTTATCTCCGCCTAATACCCACAATTTTAAAGTTTTTCCTTCTTTATCAGCCATGTTATCAAGAATTACCATGCACAGGGCCGGAACTGATACTAGAAAATTTACTTTATATAAAGCAATTAGATAAATTATACGATTAACATCTTTAACTTCATTTTCTGCTGGTATTATTATTTTTGAACCAACAGACAACAACGAGAAAAAGCCTTCAATGAACATCGTAAAAGAATATGGAATAAGAAGCAAACTTGTGCAGGAACTATTTAAATTGAATTCATTTTTAAAATTTATTAAACCGTTAACCACTCTTTCGTGAGTTATTATAACCCCTTTAGGATTACCTGTAGAACCTGATGTGTAAACAGTTGCGCAGTTTTTAATATTAGGGACATTAGGGTTTGAGCTGTATTCAGATAAATCAATTTTATCAATAAATATATGATCTATTTTATTAATTATTTCATTTTTAAACTTAGCATTAGTCAGAAGAAGTTTAGCCTTGCTATTGTTAAGAATAAAATCAATTCTTTTATCAGGATAATCTAAATTGAGGTTAAGAAATGCTCCTCCTGCTTTCAAAACTCCTAATATATATACTGCCATTTCTAAGCTTTTATCCATATAAATTGCAATAATGTCATCAGGTTTTACTCCCTTATTAATTAACAGTTCAGCCACCTGGTTAGCTCGTTTATTCAGCTCATCATAAGTTAATGATTTATTTTTAAAAACAACAGCAGTCTTATTCGGTGCTTTTGTGACCTGTTCTTCAAAAAGACCATGTATGGTTGAATTAACTGGAAGCTTGGATATTTCCATTCTATCAGAAAAAGATAAATTATTGATTTCAGTTATCATCGTACCCTCTCCTATTTTATTAACTTCATTTATAAAAGAAAAATGGAACAATTTCTGCAATTGACATTAAATCAAAGTATGATGCACAGTTCTTCTGAGAAAAATATAATAAATTTGTATACTTTTTTGATACTCTACTTTTATGTTTACGTATTTGAATCTTCTTTGATTTTTTCATTTTTCTCACCTCTTTGCCATCAGAGTGTCAATACTTGTTTTTAAATGTTTCATTTTTACTTATCATATTGTATACTTCTCTATTTCTCAATATTAATATAAACTACAGGCACGTATTGTTTTATTTTTAAAACCAAAAATAATATAGTTTTATAAATAACAATGTGATATAATATCTTAAAATATTAACAATGTCATTTTTTATAATTATTTGGAGTACTATTATGATTTTTAACAATAATAAATTCAAAGAATTTAGAAAATCAAAAAAATTAAAACTTAAAAACTTGGCCGAAGTTATAGGTCGTACATACGGAGCATTGAGATACTGGGAAATAGGTGCAAGAACCCCTTCAGAAAGTGATATAAGAATGCTGGCTAAGGCAATGAAAATACCTGTTAGTGATATTTCAGACTTGAATGAATCTACAGGTAATTCAAGAGTGAATGAAAAGGATACAGCTGTTCTGTTAAATAAGAATCTGTATGCATTGGATAAACTCATAGATGAAATGAGTAATAATTCTGATAACAATGTCCATATTTTGAAAGAACTTAAATCGGTATGTATTCAATATCAGCAGACAAATACATATCTTGAAACAAAAGTTAACAGTTACGAAAAAATACTCAGTCAAATAACTCCAATTGTATATATCAAAGATGAAAATTATAAATTCAAATATGTGAATAAAGCATTTATGCTGACAGCAGGAAAATACAATTACGAAGATATTATAGGAAACAAGGCATCTGATATTTATGGAATGAAAGAAATAACTGATGTTCATCAGATTGAACAGATGGCATTTAGTAAAAATATTGTAATAAAAGACCGGAAAATAAAAATCCCTTCACTTACAGGAAATAAAGTTGGTTTGCTTACTGTTACCCCAACTGTTGATGAATCTGGAAAAAATACTGAAATAATATGTTCAATAAAAGATATAACTGATATGTCTTTCTCTCTCGATAAGCTTGCTAGATTAAAAAATGTTATAAATACATCAGATGAATGCATCATAATAACTTTTCTTGACAGTAATAAAATTGACTTCATCAGCAGAGGCGCTACAAAATTGACAGGATACGAACCTAATGAATTTTATGATGATAGAAAAAAATGGTCTTCGTTAATTCATAAAGATGATATTTCTAAGATACATTTTAATTGGAATGACCCTAAGTCATTACCTCGTACATATAAGCATAGAATTATAGATAAATATGGAAATTTAAAATGGGTTGAAGTTAAAATTCTACTCAGCAGTGACTGTTCTGGAAGACCTATTGTATTTACATTAGCAAGAGATATTACTCAACAGGTTATTCAAAATGCAAAACTGGAATTATTAAAATCTAATATTGAATCATACCGTGACGGTATAAGTATTGTAGATTTAACTAACAGAAAATTTGTCTTTAGAAACAAAGCTATTGAAAGAATTACAGGCTACTCTGATGATATGGTACATAAATATGGAGATATTGATCACTCTTCTGAACACTTTGTGATGCCGGCTTACAGGAACAAACTTGTTGAAGTGTACAAACAGTATGGAAGTATAAAAAAACCGGTTGAATACCAAATTAGAAAAGCAGACGATTCAACTTGTTGGCTGGAACTGACTTTTACAAACAAAACAATAGATAACAGCAGGTATCAATTCAGGGTAATAAGAGATATAAGCGAGTTTAAAAAACAGACAGAGATTTATGATTTATTAAAAAAATTATTAGATGAATCAGCATTAACAATCTGGTTATTCAATACTGAAAAAAATAAATTAGTTTATGTAAGCAAATCTGTAAAAAAACTATATGGATATCCACCATCTCAATTTAAAAATCATTTTAATTTTTGGTTCAATTCATGTGTCCATGATGATGATAAAGCTAAAGAGAAAGAATATAGTGACAGTATTAAACCCTGGCCCAAAAAAAGAAAATTTAAAATTATAAGAGCAGATGGAGAAGTTAGAAAAATTGAATCGAATGTTTTTCTAAACGATATTTACAAGCTCGAATATCAACAGGATATTACAGAATAGTAATAATATATATTCGTGATTATTTTTGCAAAATGGGTTCCTATCAATCAAACACACCGATAACAGTGCATTGTCCGCTGTCGATACCTTCAATCCGCAAAGGTGCCACTATTACTTCACATAATGAACTCAGGTCATCTGACAAATCCATATCTTCGATAACAAATAACGGATTACCGATTCCATCAGGACCAAGAAAAGCCCTGTGTGCTTCTGCTCCCAGCTCTCTATGCTGATATGATGATAGAGATATCCAGTCAAAGCCAACAGCTCTTAGTTTTGGTAATTTTTCCCGTAATGAAATACCTACTTCTGCATGAATTCCTGGATTCCTACTCATGTAAACTTCGCTGTTCCTACGTTTACACCAACCGGATTGAATTAGTAATATATCTGTCTTTTTATCTATTTTTTCAATCCATTCTGTCGATCTTAAAATTTCTTCAGGTTCAAGATTCAACTCAATAACTTTTGGTGCTTTAAAGATAAAAGTTTCAGCATCAAACTCAGCTATTTTTTTCCCATTATCAATAAAATGATTAGGTGCATCAATATGAGTAGCCCAATGGTTATTTAATGAAAAACTATAAGTGTTGCATGAATCACCTTTCTGAATTGATTTCTGAGCTTTAACATTTAAAGAATCCATTTTCCCATAAGTAGGCAAGTGGTTATTCAAAGTGTAAGATAAAAATTTATATTTCATAACAATAGCCTTTAATAAAAATTATTTGCATTCTTTCAATTTTCTCAGTGCATTTTTTTCATGCTTTCTGATCTTTTCAAGTTTATCATGAGGTAGCACAGTCTCGCAAACTGAAATTTTTACATCAATATCAGGAAATTCCTTATTGAACAAAAAATCTGCTCTACCATAGTGAAAATCAGAAGTTACAACAGTAATTTTATATGGTCTGTACTTTTCAACAATCGGTCGGGAAAATTCAGCATCCTCGACTGTATTACCGCTCTCTGCATGTTCTAAAATCATATCTTCTGAAATACCGTTTTCAATAAGATACTGAGAAGTATAGTATGCGTGAGGTTTATCTGTTTTATTAAAATGTTCACCATACCCACCGGTAGGAAGTATTTTGAAAGTTTTATTTTCTCCAGATATTTTCAGAGCGTGGTTGCATCTTTCTAAAGCAATACTTGATAAATTACCCTTATCATCATTTGGAGAACCAAGCAGTATAATAATTCCGTCCATCATAATCTAATTATCTCAATTCTGTAAAGTTTAAGTAATTCTTTCTTAGTCAGTGTAATTTTTAGATTTAATATTTTTAACTTCAGCTTTAGTTCATTTAGTTTTCCGGTTTACATAGATTCCTTCAACTCTGCGTTTCTCTGTAAGCTTACTGATATTAGATCCTTCAATAAGTTCAAGACCTGATTTTACTACTATCATTTCCTTCAAATACTCTTTGTGAGGACATTCCGGACCATGATAAGATTCAAAGGAGATACATGAAGAAAGATGAACGCCAATTCTATCTTTGCTTATCTTCTCTTTCATCTTAATCTTCTTTATTAAGTTAGAAAGTTTTCTGTGTAATGCTCTACCGCAGCACCCACCACAAGTCAATGAGAGAAATCGTACAGGTTTGCCTTCAGGGTAATCTTCAAATAAGCCTGTTCTATGAAAAAAAGCTCTTTCACATAAATAACCTGAACAGCGCTCTTTAACAATATGACACTGAACAACTACTATATAATCTTTGTCTTTCATATTATATTTCTCCTATAATAATTTGACTTCATCCATCAATATCATAATAATATCTAACAGTTTTTATGCTCATAAAATCTTCTAACTGATTTAAAAATTAATAGTATTAAAATAATTATTATTAACTGCAATTCAATAGAGATTTTTTAGTAACTCCTGTCATATTAAAAATCAATTTTAAATCTGCTTCATTAATCAAATTGAGTTATTGGAATAATTTTATGTTCAAATTATACCAATTACAGATAAGGAAAAATATAATGGCAAAAAATATAAAAATCGGGTTGGTACAGTCAATTAGTACAAATAATAAACGCGATAATCTTGATAAACTCGAAAACTATATTGTTCAAAGTGCTGAACAGGGTGCTAAAATTGTTTCTCTGCAGGAACTTGCAAATACTACTTATATTGCACAGGAACAGAATATTACTAATTTCGATCTAGCAGAAGATTATAATGGCGCATCATTAAAATGGGCAGAAAAATTATCAGGTCAGTTAGAGATTTATCTGCTTTTACCGTATTTTGAAAGGGATGTTGTTACTTATTACAACACTGTAGCTCTATTCAATCCTGAAGGTAAATTAATAGGCAAATATAGAAAAAACCATATCCCCCAGAATACCAACTATCAGGAAAAATATTATTTTAAACCAGGCAATCTTGGCTACCCTGTTTTTAATACAGAATATGGAAAGATAGGGGTATCAATCTGCTGGGATCACTGGTTCCCTGAAGTGCAGAGAATATATGGTATTAAAGGAGCAGATATAGTTTTCAGCCCTACAGCTATAGGATTCAGTAACTCAAAAGAGTGTTTTATTGATTCTGAATATAAAGAAATCTGGCAGAAAATGCTGACAGGACAAGCTATTACTGGCGGTTTTTATTTTGCCATAATTAATAAAGTCGGCATAGAAAAATATATAAACTTTTACGGTTCCAGCTTCATTATATCGCCGAGAGGTAAAATAGTCGGTGAATTAAATGAAACAGATGAAGGTGTTCTAGTCAGAGAAATCGATATAGAAGCCGCACGCTCATGGAAAGTTCATCAGCAGTTTACCAGAGACAGAAGAGTTAATACTTACAATGATTTAGTCTGCTAATAGTTTCATTATTCCGAATGATGCAGAAGTTCAAACTTTTGCATCGTTTAGAATATTATTATTTGATTAGAAATAGCATATTAAGTGGCTATATTCTTTAGTCATATATTATATCTATAAAACATTTTATATGTTATTAATTATGAAAAAACTATGCATTGAAATACATGAAAGACTTTACGCTGTTTACGGAAATGTTGATTGCCCGCTGCATCATAAATCTCCATTTCAGCTGATGATTTCAGCTGTTCTGTCCGCACAGTGTACAGATGAAAGAGTTAATAAAACAGTACCTACTTTATATGCTGAATACCCTGATGCTAAATCAATGTCTAAAGCTAAAATTGAAGATGTTGAAGAAATTATTAAACCGGTAGGTTTATACCGTACAAAGGCAAAAAATATTGTAAATACCAGTATAATTCTTACCGAACAATATGATGGAAAACTTCCATCAGATATGGAATCACTCACAAAATTACCTGGACTAGGACGTAAAACAGCGAACGTAGTAATTGCACATGTATTTCATGGTGCAGGGTTTGCTGTTGATACTCATGTCAATCGCCTTTTAAACAGGATAGGAATTGTTAATATCAAAGATCCTGTAAAAATAGAAATGAAAATTAGAAAACTGGTAAAACCTGAATTTCTCGGTAATTTTTCTTTATCGTTAATAATGCACGGAAGAAACAGATGCAAAGCGAGAAAACCTGATTGCAAGAATTGTGAAATAAGTGATCTTTGCAAAAAGAAGCTATAAAACTAAACATTTTATTTGCATAATTGACCGTTAATTGTATTTTACTGACTTATTTTATTCACACACAGTGTGAAATAGCTACAAGGGAGATAGGCAAATGATACAATTAAAATCAAGTAATTTTACTAGTCTGGTTACAGCAATATTTTTAGGTGTAGGAACAATTATCGGAAGCGGATGGCTGTTTGCATCATACTATGCTTCAAAGGAAGCCGGCGGTGCTTCTATTCTTTCATGGATTGTCGGAGCAGTACTTGCTCTTCTTCTGGCTTTACTGCTTGCAGAAATAGCTACAATGTTCCCTGTCAGAGGCATATTTGCAAGACTGCTTGTTGTGTCTCACAATAGAGATCTCGGCTTTGTTATAGCAATATCAAACTGGGTAGGTGCTTTGATTATTATACCTTCAGAAGCATCGGCAACAATACAGTATGTCAGTACTGTTTTTCCAAAAGTAACTCCCTATATATTTCAGAACCATGAATTTACTGTAATAGGTTTACTGTTAGTCTCAGTTCTTATATTAACTTATACTATTATTAACTATTGGGGAATAAAATCATTAAGTAAATTCAATAATGCCATAACAACTTTTAAGGTAATAATTCCTTTATTTACTGCTATTGTTATTTTAATTTCTTCATTTCACAGTTCAAACTTTACACATTATCATAGTACATTTATGCCGTATGGGGTGTCAAGTATATTCTCAACTGTAGTTACAAGCGGTATTTTTTATGCCTTTTTCGGTTTTCAGTTAATTGTTTTATTTGCTTCAGAACTGAAAAACCCTAAAAAAAATATACCTATATCTCTTATCTCATGTATTGTATTGTGTCTTGTAATATATCTTCTGCTTCAGATAGCATTTATAGGAGCACTTCCAGGTGATATCATAAGTAAAGGATGGGCAGGGATGAATTTTACGTCACCGTTAGCTCAGCTTGCTTCTATGCTTGGATTAAATTTTCTTATGGTAATTCTTTATCTGGATGCATGCGTAAGCCCTTCAGGAACTGGAATTGTCTATCTTGGCGGTGCTTCAAGAATGCTTACCGGTATGGCAGAAGATAAACAAATTCCTAAATTTTTCTATAATATTCACCCAATTTATAACTTTTCTCGCCGTTCATTACTATTCACAATGGTGTTCTGCCTTATTGTAGTCTGGTTCTTTAGAAACTGGCAGAGTATTATGATATTGGTAACTGTATTTCAACTTCTATCATGCGTGGCGGTACCAATTGCATTCTATAAACTGAGATACTCTCATCCTGATAAAGAAAGGCCTTTCAAGATGAAAGGCGGTCTAACAATATGTGTAATAACGTATCTTGTAATAACATATCTTCTGATACAGGCAGGATTTAAAGCAGTACTCGCCAATATAATTTTACATGTAGCTTGTTTCGCAATTTACGGAGTAATTTATCATAGACATGATGTTAGAGGGCAAATCAGATCATGGCTTTCATCATGGAGTATTTTTCTATATCTTCTGTTTTCAGTAGTATGGACATATATGTATGACAAAATAAATCATCGTATACTGACAAGCCCTTTAGGATTGATTATTTTTATTATCATATCATTGGGAATTTTCACTGCTATTATTAAGCAGAAAAGTTATAATGATAAAGATACAGGATATAGTTTCTAATCAGTTAAATTAATATCTCTTATTTAAAAAATGGACTTTAAAAATGAAAACAGTAAATATCACTTCAAGATCGCACACAGAGATGAAAGATATAACCCGAGAAGTTAATAAACTGATTCCAACCGGTTTTAAGTCCGGAATATGTCACCTGTTCTGTATGCATACTACCGCCGGATTGACAATCAATGAAAACGCCGACCCTGATGTTGTTAACGATATGATAAGATTTTTTGAATCTAATGTTCCATGGAATGATAAAAAATATCGGCATATGGAAGGAAATACTGCAGCACATATAAAATCAACTCTCTTTGGACCAAGCTTATCTGTTCCGATAGAAAAGGGGAAACTCCTACTGGGAACCTGGCAAAGCATTTATTTCTGTGAATTTGACGGTCCCCGCAGTATGAGAAAAGTAGATGTCAGATTTATTGCGGATATAGAAAACTAAGCTGGTTTAATGTTTAAGTGTTATAAGGTTATAAAGCCATTCATCTAAAATGACGGATTATTTTATCCGTCATTTTAGATGAATCAAACTTATTTAAAAGGTATTTTATACCGTTCTTCAAATTCCTCTAGTTCCATTACCTGCAAGTCATTTTGTTTTAACAATGCAGAAGTTACACCAATTCCTGAAATAAGCTTTTATTCAAAATTACCATTATAAATTTCTAAGCATGAACATGAAGGACTCCTAGGTACACCAATAAATATCTTTGCAGAATATTTTTTAGCTAAAGCCAATACACATTCAGCACCTTTTATAAAATTTGAAGTTACATCTACTCCTGACTTATTAACAACTTTCGTCTGGAAATTAATTCCGTCATCCCCTGCTCTTATTACAATTTCTGAAGGTTTTCTAGGAGTTGTCATTCCCCCTAACTGTTCAGGACACACAGGTATGAAGTTTACTTTTGGATATTTACCGATCACATCAGTAATATCTTCAATAACTTTACCATCGTATCTGCAAGGAATACCAAGCAGACACATACTGATCAAAATATTAACTTTTCTTTCCAATTAACAATTTACCATTAATAATTAACAATTAATTTTAAGTGTTCATATAGTTTGTAAGATCCACTAAACCTGCTTCTTCAAATGCTTCAATTCTTTCTACACATGTACCGCATTTGCCGCAATGAATATCACCGCCTTTATAGCACGACCATGTTTTGCTGAAATCAATTCCTAGTTCATTTCCTCTTATTGCAATATCTGTTTTTGACATATGAACAAAAGGCCTGAGAATTTTAATATTGTCATAAGTACCATGTTTAATAGCATCTGACATTGATGATAAAAAATCCTCCCTACAGTCAGGGTAAATAGCATGATCTCCTGAATGAGCTGCAATTACCAATCCTGCCGCACCTGTGCTTTCACCAAGACCAGCTGCAATGGCAAGCATAATACCATTTCTGAAAGGCACAACAGTAGCTTTCATATTTTCAGCTTCATAGTGCCCTTCAGGAATATCTCCTCCGCTTTGAAGCAGTGTAGATGAAAAATGTTCATTCATAAATTTTAGATCTATAATTTTATGTTCAATATTAAGCTTATCGCAGTGTAACCTGGCAAATGGAAGTTCTTTATAATTATGCTTAGAACCATAATCAAAACTCAGACCGCATAATACCTCATATTTATTGTAAGAATCATATAATGCTGTAACCGAATCCATCCCCCCGCTTAACAGCACTATTACTTTTTGCTTTTCCATATAAACAAGCTCCTAGTCTTATATTAATAATAGCTAACGCTTTAAATATACTTCATATGATAAAATAAATAAGTTAATTATATAGATTCTTTAATTGATTTTGAATAACATAAAATAATTTTTCATAACAATTTCAAACAGGTACAAACAGCATGTTTTCTTTTAAAAATATCCAGTTTAAGAACAAACAACATTATATTTCTAGAAAATATATAAAAATTATCTTTTATCTTCAATAATATTCATAAATATTAAATTTCTATAAACATTTATAGTGAGGAATTGTAACTAAATATTTAACATCTAAACAAATGGGGAGTTATGAGACTAAAAAAACAAATAGTCCTAATTGTGTCCGGTTTAAGCATGCTTTTTTTCTTCGGCATGACAAACTTACTAGCTAATACTGTATTATTTAACCTTGGTGAAGCCTCAAAATCAATTGATCCACAGCTCGTAACTGGAATAACAGGATCTCAGGTTGATGTTGCATGCATGGAAGGATTAACTAATGTAAAAAAAGACGGAGTAACTGTACCTGCAGGTGCAAAAAGCTGGACAATTTCTAAAGACGGATTAGTCTATACTTTTCATCTAAGGAAGAATGCTAAATGGTCAAACGGTGAAGCTGTTACAGCAAATGATTATTTCTTCGGTATGAAGAGAGCTCTTGAACCAGCAACTGCTGCCCAATATGCCTACTTTCTTTACAATGTTAAAAATGCAGAAGCCTATAATTCAAGTAAGATAAAAGATTTCAGTAAAGTTGGAATTAAAGTAATTAATAAATATACACTGCAGATAACCTTGGCAGCTCCATGTACTTACTTTCTACAGCTGGTAAGTGCTCCTACAACTTTTCCATGCAATGAAAAATTTTACAATAAAGTAAAATCAAATTATGCTCTTACACCAAAAGATATGCTTTACAACGGCCCATGGGAAATGACTCAATGGATTACAGGTGCAGGCGGAAAATTTGTATTTAAGAAAAATCCTTACTACTGGGATAAAAAGAATATTAAAATTGATAACCTTATATTCAAACTGATAAATAATCCGAACACTATTGCTATAATGTTCAAGACCAATCAGCTTGACCTGGCAAAAATTACTGCTGACCAATTATCACAGTTTAAATATAATCCTGAATATAAAAAAGAAATTAAATATATTCCAGGTGGCGGATTATGGTATTTAGAGTTTAATATGCATAATAAATACCTGAAAAATCAGAAAATCAGAAGAGCCATAACACTTGCGATTAACAGATCTCAACTTTGTAAATTTGTATTAAAAAACCATTCAAAACCTTTATATGCTTTTATCCCTCCGGGAACTAAAGGACCTGACGGCAAAACTTTCAGAGAAGCCTATGGTAACTACAATATTAAGGAAAATATAAAAGAAGCTAAGAAACTACTTGCAGAAGGAAAAAAAGAACTTGGAATAACTGGACCTATACATATCAAACTGCTTTTAAATCAAGGTGGAGTTAACCAGAAAGTATGTGTTTTTATTCAGCAGCAGTTAATGAAAAATCTTGGACTTAATGTAACACTAGATGTACAGACCTTCCAGGGAAGACTTGTAAAAATGCAGCAGCATGATTTCGATATGATTTATGCAGGCTGGATTCCAGATTATAATGATCCAATGACTTATTTTGACATGTTTATAACAGGCGGCGGAAATAATGATCCACAATATTCAGACAAAGAATATGACAGCCTGATAAGCAAAGCTAAAATATCTCCAAACGATAACCAGAGAATGAAGTATATGCACCAAGCTGAACAAATATTTATGAAAGCTAATCCGATAGCTCCTCTGTTTGTTCCATATGCTATCTGGCTCGAAAAAAGCTGGCTTAAAAATGTCGAGTTCACACAGATAACACCTGCTGTTAATTTCAGATGGGCCTACGTTAAGAAATAGTATATTTCACTAATTGATAATAATGCCTTGTACGGAAAATATTCTGTATAAGGCTTTATTTTTTACATTTTAAATAAAATTAATTATCCTAATTTTCCACTTGAAATTCACGATTGTTGTCGTGAACTCTGGCACAAGCTTACAATATTACTTCGTTTCGTTAGAGTTCACAACGATAGTTGTGTTGATACTTATTTCATTATGAAACTCTGATAGAATTTCACACTCAATACATCAAAATAAATAGCATAAACTTCAAAACTCTATTCCGCTAATAACTAACAATTTACGCTTAATAGCTTATTCAAAAACATTCTTAAATATACAATATTTTAAATTCTATTTTCTGTTAATTCAAAAAAATGCACAAACAGCATTTATATCAAAATATTAATCTTTTATAAGAACAAACAGCACTATATTTAAAAAGAAAATTTAAAATCGAATCTTTTATATTCTCCAATTTTCCTATAATATTAATGCTGGGCAAACATTCAATAAGTCTTGAAACACAATGTATATAAATATATAACATTTAAAGAAATGGGGAGTTATGAAAGTCAAAAAACTAGTAATCCTGATTACGTCAAGTTTATGCATGCTTTTTTTATTTGGCATCACAAGCGCACTTGCCAACACTGTAGTATTTAACCTGCAGGAAACATCAAAATCTATTGATCCTCAGCTTGTAACAGGAATTACTGGTTCACAGGTTGATGTTGCATGCATGGAAGGTTTGACTGCAGTTAAAAAAGACGGTGTAACTGTACCTGCAGGAGCAAAAAGCTGGACAATATCAAAAAACGGAACTGTTTATACATTCCATCTAAGAAAAAATGCGAAATGGTCTAACGGTGAACCAGTTACAGCTAACGATTATCTCTTCGGAATGAAGAGAGCTCTGATGCCTTCAACTGCAGCGCAGTATGCTTATTTTTTATATAACGTCAAGAATGCTAAAGCTTATAATTTAGGAAAAATAAAAGATTTCAGTAAAGTCGGGATCAAAGTAATTAATAAATATGAACTGCAGATCACTCTGGCCGGCCCATGTACATACTTCCTTCAACTTGTATCATCTGGAACAACATACCCATGCAATGAAAAATTCTTTAATAAAGTTAAATCAAGTTACGCACTTACACCAAAAGATATGCTTTATAACGGGCCTTGGGAAATGACACAGTGGATTACAGGCGCCGGCGGAAAATTTGTTTTCAAAAAAAATCCTTATTACTGGGATAAAAAAAATGTTAAAATTGATAATCTTATATTTAAGCTGATAAATAATCCGAATACATCCGCAATTATGTTCAAGACCAACCAACTAGACCTGACAAGTATTACCTCTAACCAGCTATCACAATTTGAATTCAACCCGCAATATAAAAATGAAATCCACTACATACCAAACGGAGGATTATGGTATCTGGAATTTAATATGCATAACAAAATCCTAAAGAACCAGAAAATAAGAAGAGCTATGACACTGGCAATAAACAGGGATCAATTATGCAAATATGTTCTCAAAAACCATTCAAAACCGCTTTTCGCTTTCATACCTCCCGGAACTAAAGGACCTGATGGTAAAACATTCAGAGAAGCCTACGGCAACTACAACATTAAAGAAAATATAAAAGAAGCAAAAAAACTACTTGCTGAAGGAAAAAAAGAACTTGGAATAACAGGACCTATTCACCTGCAGCTTCTCTTGAATCAAGGCGGTCCTAATCAGAAAGTATGTGTATTTGTTCAGCAGCAGCTGAAGAAAAACCTTGGAATAGACATAACCCTTGATGTAGAAACATTCCAGGGAAGACTTGTTAAAATGCAACAGCATAACTTTGCCATATGTTATGCAGGCTGGATTCCTGATTATAATGACCCTATGACTTATTTTGATATATTCATATCTGGCGGTGGAAATAATGATCCGCAATTCTCAAATAAAGAATATGATAATCTTATTAGTAAGGCCAAGATATGCCCTAATGAAAATAAGAGAATGGAATATATGCACAAAGCTGAAGAAATATTCATGAAAGCTAATCCTATAGCTCCTCTGTTTGTTCCATACAAAATCTGGCTCCAGAAAAAAGACCTTAAAAATGTAGAATTCACACAGATAACACCTGCTGTTAATCTCAGATGGGCCTATGTAAAGAAGTAGAATCTTTTAAATGATGATAAAGCTTTGTACTGAAAATAATTCCTAGTATAAAGCTTTATTTTAATTTATCAGTTTGCTTCAATTTACAAGAAATACTAATTCAGCAACATCTAATTTAACAATTCATAAAAAAGGTTTAGAGCATGATAATAAAAAAAATTTCACTGATATTATTTACAGGATTAGCAATGCTTCTTATGTTTGGAATGAACAGTGCTTTTGCCAACACTAAAATAACTTACAATTTGGGACAGGAATCAAAAACAATAGATCCTCAACTTGTTGCCGGAAGAACAGGTGCAGCTGTTGATGCAACGTGTATGGAAGGTTTGACAAGATCTAAGATAAATGGACAGGTAGTTCCAGGTATTGCGAAAAAATGGGACATTTCAAAAGATGGTAAAATTTATACATTCTATTTGAGAAAAGATGCTAAATGGTCTAATGGAGAGCCTGTTACTGCTCAGGATTTTGTTTTTGGGATAAAAAGAGCTCTAATGCCTTCGACTGCCTCAGTTTATGCGTATTTTCTATATAACATTAAGAATGCTGAAGCATATAATACAGGAAAAATTAAAGATTTTAGCAATGTTGGAGTCAAAGCTCTCAATGACCATACTGTTCAATACACATTAAATGGTCCTTGTACTTACTTTCTTCAGGTTGTTGGAGCTTCAACCAGTTTTCCTTGTAACGAAAAATTCTATAATAAAGTTAAGAAAAATTATGCTTTGACACCAAAAGATATGATTTATGACGGACCATGGAAACTCACCAAATGGATAACTGGCGCAGGTGGAAAATTTGTTTTTAAAAAAAATCCATATTACTGGAATAAAAAAAACATCAAAATTGATGAATTACAGTATGATCTGATTGTCAATAAAAATACTGCCGCCAATATGTTCAGAACAAATCAGCTTGATTTTACAAGTATCAGCGGAAATCAGTTAATCCAGTTTAAAGACAGCAAAGACCTTATTCAGAAAATGGATGGTGGAGCTAAGTACCTTCAGTTCAATCTCCTTAACAAATACTTAAAAAATCAGAAAATTAGAGAAGCTATAACGCTTGCAATAAACAGACAGGAGTTAACCAAATTTATTTTAAAGGACGGCTCTGTTCCTGCTTATGCCTGGGTACCACCTGGAATAAAAGGCCCTGATGGAAAAACTTTCAGAGAAGCCTACGGCAATTATAATATAAAGGAAAATGTAGTAAAAGCTAAAAAACTTCTTGCAGAAGGAATAAAAGAACTTGGAGTAAAAGCTCCTATAAAATTAAAAATATTGACAGCTAATGATAACGCAAGCCAGAAGGTGTGTGTATTTATTCAGCAGCAGTTAAGAAAAAATCTGGGTATAGATGTTTCTCTTGATGTTGAAACATATCAGGGAAGACTCCAAAAAATGACTGACCACAGCTATCAAATATCATACTGTGGCTGGGGACCTGATTATAATGACCCAATGACATTTTTAAATCTGTGGATTACAAATGGAACCAATAACAGTTCCCATTTTTCAAACAGATCATATGATAAATTAATTAATGAAACAATGAAATCATCAAGTGACAGCAAACGAATGGTCTATATGCACCAGGCTGAAGAAATTCTTATGAAAGAACTGCCAGTAGCCCCGCTTTTCTATTCAAGCAAAAATTATCTAGTCAAACCATGGCTCAAAGGGGTATTATATAGAACTACAAGTCCGAATATAAGCTTTTACTGGGCTCATGTGCAGAAGTAACGGTTAAGAAAAATATCAGGCTTATTATTTTATCTAAATTAAAAATCAGAAAACTAAGGTTATGAAAAATAAAAAATTTATTTTAACGATTTTATCAGGATTATGTATGCTGTTCATTGTCGGCATGACTGACTCCATGGCAGGCTCAACAGTTGTTTTCAATCTGAACAGGTCATCAAAATCTATAGATCCTCAATTGGTAACGGGTATTACAGGCGCCCAGGTAGATGCAGCATGTATAGAAGGGCTGACAAGAGTAAAACAGGCTGGTCATGCAGTTCCGGCAGCCGCTAAAAGCTGGAAAGTATCCAAAGACGGTACAGTATATACTTTTTACCTGCGCAAAGATGCAAAATGGTCTAATGGACAGCCGGTAACAGCGCATGATTTTCTATTCGGCATGAAAAGAACTCTTATGCCGTCAACCGCTTCACAATACGGATACTATCTCTACAATATTAAAAATGCAGAGGCATACAATACCGGAAAGATTAAAGATTTTAATAAGGTTGGAATTAAGGCTTTAAATCCTTACACACTTCAGATTACTCTGAATGCACCATGCACTTATTTCCCTCAGATTGTGAGCGGAAGTCCAACCATGCCGTGTAATGAAGCATTCTTTAATAAAGTTAATAAAAATTATGCTTTAACACCAAAAGATATGATTTACAACGGACCATGGGAACTGACCCAATGGATAACCGGTGCCGGTGGAAAATATGTTTTCAAGAAAAATCCATATTACTGGAATAAGAAAAATATAAAAATTGATAATCTTGTATATGATTTGGTTGCCGACCCTAACACTTCAGCTGCTATGTTCAGGACAGGCCAGATAGATCTGACACATATAACTGCTAATCAGATACCTCAATTTAAAAACAGTAATGAGTTACTTTCAGTACCTGCAGGCGGTATTATGTACTTAGAATTTAATTTACATAATAAATACTTAAAGAATCTGAAAATAAGAAAAGCTATATCTCTGGCAATAAACAGAACTGAATTATGCAACTATATTATTAAGAACGGTTCAAAACCTGCATATGCCTTGGTTCCTCCAGGAACAAAAGGGCCTGATAACAAAGGTTTCAGACAAGTCTACGGTTCTTATAATATTAAGGTAAATATAAAAGAAGCTAAAAAACTGTTTGCTGAGGGTTTGAAAGAACTGGGAGTAAAACCTCCAATACACCTGAAACTTCTTTTAGATAACAGTGGAATTAGGCCTAAAATCTGTGTTTTTATCCAACAGCAGTTAAAGAAGAATCTCGGACTGGATGTTGCAATCGATGTTGAAACTTTCCAGGGAAGACTTGTAAAAATGCAGCAGCATAATTTTGATATGGTTTTTGGCGGCTGGATACCTGATTACAATGACCCTATGACTTATATGAATTTATTTGTGACTGGCGGGGGAAATAACGATCCTCAGTTTTCCAATAAAGAGTATGATAAACTGATTAGCGAAGCTACAGTTTCACCAAATAATGATAAAAGAATGGCTGATATGCACAAAGCTGAAGAAATACTTATAAAAAATGCACCTATTGTTCCGCTCTTTTACCCATACGCAAGCTTCCTCAAAAAAACATGGCTGAAGGGTGTAGTGTTTAACCCCGCTGCCAGCTTGTACTGGGCATATATTGAAAAATAATCTAATAATTAATAATATAGGATCAAATTAGTATGGTAAAATACATTATTAAACGAATCATCTATGCCTTCATAACGTTATGGGTGATTGCAACAATCACATTTTTCCTGATGCACATGCTGCCAGGGAATCCTTTTGCCAGCGAAAAAGTGATTCCTCCGCAGATTAAAGCTCAGATCATGAAAAAATATGGTTTAGATAAACCGCTTTATCAGCAGTATGGTATTTATCTGAATAATTTAGCTCATGCTAATTTGGGCTTATCTATGAGACAGCGCGGTAGAAAAGTTTCGACAATAATTGCAAACCATTTCCCGTACTCTCTTGAGATTGGTATCAGAGCAATGATCTTCGGTTTTGTTTTCGGTTTAGTAATGGGAGTTATAGCAGCTCTGAATCGAGCGAAAAAATGGGATACCTTGGCACTTATTATAGCAATTATAGGGGTTTCTGTTCCATCATTTGCTATTGCAGGTATTCTCCAGTGGCTGGTAATCTGGATTCTTACTTCAACAGGAGTACAGATTCTGCCAATTGCAGGAGTGTCACAGACCTGGTCTACTGTACTTCCGACAATAGCTCTCGGTATGGCAGTTGTTGCTATGGTAATGCGTCTTATGAGAGCCTCTACTATTGAGGTACTGGGACAGGATTATATAAAAACTGCCAGAGCCAAAGGTGTATCCCCAACAGGTATAGTTATAAAACATGTTTTAAGAAATGCTATTATGCCGATTATAACTTACATAGGACCAATGCTAGCCGCCGTTCTTACAGGATCACTGGTAGTTGAAAAAATATTTGCAATACCTGGCATAGGTAAATATTTTGTTGACAGTGTAATGAACAATGACTACACTACAGCACTTGGAATAACACTGTTTTATGCAGTGTTCCTTATAGCTATGGTATTGATTGTAGATATTTCATACGGTTTTATTGACCCTAGAATCAGACTTCACGCAAAGAAGGGAGACAATTAAAATGGCTGAAAAAATTACAAAATCAGACTTTGAGATTGTAGGTAATGATATCCTTCAAAGTGAAAAAATATATAGCCAGAGCATGACTTACTGGCAGGATGCCTTTCGCAGAATCAAAAAGAATAAGGCTGCAGTATGGTCATTCTGGGTAATTGTTATCCTTGTTGCTTTGTGTATTTTCGGTCCATATATAAACGGTTATTCATTTAGAAATATGGACTTCAGTATTGCTTCACAATGGAACTGGAAAATATTTATGCAGGGACATTTCTTCGGTGGAGACCAATTCGGACGCGATGAATTTACACGTGTATGGCTTGGTGGTCGTGTTTCATTTCTTATTGCAATTACGGTTGTAGTATCAGAAGGGATAATAGGTACTATCTATGGTGGGTTAGCTGGATTGATCGGCGGAAAAACAGACTTGATCATGATGAGAATTGTAGAAATATTCTTTGTTATTCCATCAATTATTTATATTATCCTTCTTATGATTGTATTAGGACCAGGAGTTCTTACAATCATCATAGCAATGAGTACTACCAGTTGGCTTTACATGGCAATGCTGATACGCGGTGAAGTCATGAAGATAAAACATAACGAATATGTAATGGCTTCACAGGCACTTGGGGCCAGTAGATTCAGAGTGCTGATGAAACATCTTCTTCCTAACTGTATGGGGATAATCATAGTTCGTCTTACTCTTGATATTCCAACTGCAATTTTTACATCGGCCTACTTAAGTTTTATAGGGCTTGGAGTCCCCCCACCGAACGCTTCATGGGGTAGTCTCGCAAATAATGGTTATAATCAAATATACTCGGCAGCATTTTTATTTCTTATACCGATTATAATGATTTCTATAACAACTCTGACTTTTAATATCTTAGGTGACGGTCTTCGTGATGCTATGGACCCTAAGCTCAGAAAATAATTAACTGCATCATGGAGTTTAATAATAATGGATAATGAGAAAATACTAGAAGTTAAAGATTTACATATATCTTTTGATACTTATGTTGGAGAAGTTCAAGTCCTGCGCGGAATCAACTTCTATCTTAACAAAGGAGAATCTTTAGCTATTGTAGGTGAATCTGGGTCAGGTAAATCGGTTACAGTTCAGAGTATTATGAAGCTTATACCAATGCCGCCTGGCAGATTCAAACAGGGAAGCATTAAGTACAAAGGTGAAGAAATAATACCGATGACTGAACGTCAGATGATGAAGCTCAGGGGTAAAGAAATCGGCATGATCTTCCAAAACCCTATGGGATCTTTGAATCCGACCATGAAAATAGGAAAACAGATCATGGAAGGAATTCTTATACATCAAAAAACTTCAAAAAAAGAAGCAAAGTTAAAAGCTCTTGAGTTACTCAAACTTGTAGGTATACCTAATCCTGAAACAAGAATAAAGCAATATCCTCATCAATTCAGCGGAGGAATGCGTCAAAGGGTTGTCATTGCAATTGCTTTGGCATGTAACCCAGATATTCTTATTGCCGATGAGCCAACTACAGCCCTGGATGTTACTATACAGGCTCAAATTCTTGATTTGATGAAGGATCTGAAAATAAAACTGAACACCTCAATTATATTAATTACACATGATTTGGGTGTTGTAGCTGACATTGCAGAAAGAGTGATTGTAATGTACGGCGGAGAAATAATGGAGGAAGGAACAGCTAAAGAAGTATTCTTTGAAGCACAGCACCCATACACCTGGGGATTGATTGACTCGATGCCCAGAATTGAAGATGATTCAGATTATCCATTGATATCAATTGACGGTACACCACCTGATTTATTAAGTCCACCGATAGGCTGTCCTTTTGCTGCAAGATGTATTTATGCAATGAGAATATGCTCTAAGAAAAAACCGCCAAACTTTGAATTTAAAAGCGGACACTTTACAAAGTGCTGGCTAAAACATGAAGATGCTCCGAAAATACAGCGTAAATCACCTCATGCCAAAATAGAAGCAGGTATTTAAATGGAAAAATTATTAGAAATACAAGACTTAAAAAAGTACTTTCACGTTGAAGGCAATAAGCTTTTAAAAGCTGTTGATGGTGTATCTTTTGATATATATAAAAAAGAAACACTGGGAATCGTCGGTGAATCGGGTTGCGGTAAAACTACTCTCGGAAGAACACTGACTGTATTATATGCCAAATCAGGAGGCAAAGTCACATACAAAGACAAGGATATATCAAAAGTCAGTAAAAAAGTATTTGCTAAAAAATTCCAGATGATTTTTCAAGACCCTGATGCTTCTCTTGACCCAAGAATGACTGTTACAGACATTATTGCTGAAGGACTTGATATCTTTAAAATGTATAAAAACAAGAAAGAAAGACAGGAAATAGTATATAGTCTTCTTGAACAGGTAGGTCTTAATAAAGAGCATGCCAATCGTTTTCCACACGAATTCAGCGGAGGTCAAAAACAGAGGATAGGAATAGCTAGAGCGCTTGCGGTTGAACCTGAATTTATTGTATGTGATGAACCAATATCCGCACTGGATGTTTCTATTCAGGCTCAGGTTGTAAATCTATTGAAAAATCTGCAGGAAGAAAAGAACCTCACATATCTATTTATCGCTCATGATTTAAGTATGGTAAAATACATTTCAGATCGAGTTGGGGTTATGTACCTTGGTGATTTGGTCGAACTGACAGAAAGTAAAGAACTTTATGCTAATCCTCAGCATCCTTATACACAGGCATTGCTTTCAGCAATTCCTAAAATTGAAGATCTTAATAAAAAAAACATAGAAAGAGTTAAGCTGACAGGAGAACTTCCCAGCCCTATTGATCCGCCTAAAGGATGTAAATTCTGTACAAGGTGTCAATATGTAGAGACCAGATGTAAAACTGAAAGACCAAAATTACGCGAAATAAAAAAAGGACATTTTGTAGCATGTCATATTGTTAAATAATTAGAGGAATTATGAGTAATAAAATATATGATATTTCAATATCGCTTGACACAAATACAATTAATTACCCTGGTTGTGAAAAGTTTAATAGAGACATTACCAAATCTTTTAAACAAAAAGATCCTTACACATTATCTAAATTAAGCATGAGTTCTCATACAGGGACTCATGTTGACTCACCTCTCCACTTTATCGAGAACGGAAACTCTATAGATGAAATACCAATAGATAATTTTATTTTGAATGCAATTGTAGTCGAAATTAAAAATAAGCGTGAAATAAATGCTAAGGATATAAAATCTCTCAATATTAAGGAAACCTCAGCCCTACTTTTTAAAACAGATAACTCAGAAAAGAACTTAATCAATAATAATACTTATGACAGTAATTTCGTTTATATAGCACCATCAGCAGCAGAAATATGTGTTGAGAAAAAAATTAAACTGATTGGAATAGATTATCTATCTATTGATGGAGATAAAAATCACTTATTTGAATCTCACAAAATCATATTGGGGAATAATATCATCATCCTCGAATGCATTGATTTGCAGAAAGTTCCTGCAGGTGAGTACAAGTTAATATGTCTTCCACTAAAAATAAAAGGAGGTGAAGCTTCTCCTGTCAGGGCTATTTTAATTAGCACATAATAACTATTATCCGTGCGGATATTAATTCATAGCAGCTTAATTAGCTTTTATAATGTTATTTTGAGTAGAAAAAAATATACCATTAATAATCAATAATCAGAATCATAATTCTTTAACATTAAAGACATTATACAACCCAGAAATTTTCAAAATTTTTGCTACATTTTCCGGAACATTTATTATTGAAAAAGTACTGCTGTCCCTATGCAAAGCAACTTTACCGCAAATACGTAAAAAAGAAGAAGCGATATAACTTGTATCCTTCAAATCAAAATATACCGATTTTGCATCTTTTACTGCGTTAAACACTTCCGTTTCAATTTTTATAGTTTCTTCTGTATTTAAAGCACCAGAAAAATAACAGATAACATGTTCGCTATTACACTCTATTTTTAATGACATATTTAAACCTTCATAAATGTATTATTACTTGACTTACATTATACCCAAATACAGCAAGATGAAAACAATTATATATGTTTTATAAATAAAA
>PVBE012618101.1_pt1 | contig 55128 bp, 42 predicted proteins | sample 1631181 | NCBI WGS metagenome assembly PVBE01 (sample SAMN08397723, study PRJNA350692) | Marine metagenome, whole genome shotgun sequencing project. | isolation source: water | place: Pacific Ocean | collected 2012-04
ATTGGCAATTCACCACCGACAAAGCTCGGACGAAGTTACGTCGCCTCTACCCGGAATATCTCCGGCGGGACAGCGACCAACCTTCGCCGGTGCCAACCAAGGTCCACAACTAGTAAACTCAGCATTGACAAGCCACTAGTGCAGCAACAGAACATTGACCTGGTCGTGATGGGCACAATCGCTCGCACCTACATTCCTGACATTGTCATGGGTAATCCAGCCGAGCGGTTGCTTGATCGAGTCGAGTGCTCGATATTGGCGATCAAGCCCGCAGGCGACCTGTTCACTTTTCTGATTTTTTACGAGATGCTGACGTTGACCACGTACCCGTTGGTCGTACACCGCGGAACGGAACAGTCTCTTCGGGCCGGGCGCATCTGCTTAGCGTATACGCTTTGTGGCAGTGCCGTGCTACTGCTAGGCGTGGTTTGGCTTTCGTCGATTGTAGGTTCACTGGATTTCACCGAAGGCGGATTTCTCGGCGATGCCGATCCTGCACACCACATGTCATTGGTCGTGATCTTTGCGCTCATGATCGTGGGTGTCGGCGTGAAGGCTGCGGTCGTGCTGCTGCACGGCTGGCTGCCCGCAGCGATGGTCGCGCCTACGCCGGTCAGTGCCCTGTTACATGCGGTCGCCGTCGTGAAAGCAGGCGCCATCGGGGTCCTGCGAATCGTCTACGATGTCTTTGGCGTCGAGTTCTGCTCGACACTTGGCGTCACCGGACCGCTGGCGGTCGTCGCCGCAGTATCGATCCGCGCGGCCTATCATCCTTAAGAGAAGTCGTCGTAAGTCAAGTCGGGGCGCCCAGATTCGAACTGGGGACCTCCTGCTCCCAAAGCAGGCGCGCTAGCCAGGCTGCGCTACGCCCCGGCGGCATGTGTGCCGGGCATCAGATCCCTTGGCGGGATCCGATCTCCATTGCAGACGCCCATGCTAACGTCAGACGGGACATGTGGCAATCGGACTGGCATCGAACGGGAGACTCAAGTGCTTCGTTTTGTGTTAGACTGCCTTAGCGTGTTCGGCAAGAAAACCGAGAACGAGAAAACGAGCGATGAATACGCGGCCTGGAGGTAGAACAGAACGCGCTCGGTTTTCCCGCCTGCTTGTTGTTGATGACAACGATGCGTTGCGGCTGACTCTCTCGGGGATTCTAGAAAATGAGGGGTTCGTGGTCACGGGATGCGCGACCGCGACCGAGGCTTTGCAGCACATTCAACGAGACGATTTTGGCGTCGCGGTGGTAGAACTGCGGTTGCCGGACATGCGGGGCACGGAGCTTCTTAGAGAGTTCCGTGAGTTGGATAAAAAGGTTCGCGTGATCATCAACACCGCTTATGGTGCGTTCGAATCGGCCAGAGACGCTGTCAACCTTGGCGCGTTCGCATACTTAGAAAAAGTTAGTGATCCAGGTGACCTCGTCAGACAAGTGCAACGGGCACATAGATCACACTTCGAGCGTTACGCGGATGATCTCGAAGCAGCTGTAGCCGAACGTACAGCGGAATTATTGGAGAGCGAGAAGCGACTTCGACATCTCTTTGAGAACGCACCAGTCAGCCTGTGGCACGAGGATTTCTCTGGCGTGAAGCAGCGCATCGATAGTCTTCGGCAGGAAGGTGTCAGAGACTTTCGCGAGTACTTCGAAAATAACTCAGATGTCGTGGCCGAATGTGCTGAACGCATCGCCATTCTGGATGTCAATCTGGCGACTCGTGAGCTCCACCAGGCCGAGAACCAAAGTGAATTGACCGAATCGCTGACGCGTGCTTTCTGCGCTGAGTCGTATGAAGTGTTGCGGGAAGAACTGATCGCCTTGGCGGAAGGGAAGGTGGCATTCGAATCAGACGCGGAGCTTTTGACATTGGGAGGGGAAAAGAGAGACGTAATGCTAAGGTTGTTCGTCGATCCAAATTCTCAGAATTGGTCGAGCGTCTATGTCGCCATCACGGACATCACCGAGCGGAAAAGGGCGGAGAACGCGTTGCGCCATAGTGAAGCGCTCTCGTCGAAAGCGCAAGCGATTTTGCACACTGGCAGCTTCGAGTGGGACGTCACTCGAGATCGACTCGTCTGGTCTGATGAACTACTTCGCATCTATGGACTTAAGCGTGACGAAATCGAGGGATCCATCGAAGACGTGTTGCCCTTGATCGATCCGAGGGACCGTGACCTGATTCAGACGGGAATCGAGCGATCATTGAAAGCGGGCAGGATTGAGGGTACTGAGTTTCGGATCATCCGACCCGACGGTACAGCTAGAACCCTGTTCGCCGTGGCGGAATTCGTAGACTGGGAGGACAAGGAATATGCCGTGATCGTGGGGTTTGTGCAAGACATCACCGAACGCAAGAACGCGGAAAACGCTCTGCGGGAGAGCGAGGAGTGGTTGCGCGAAGCACAGAAAATCGCACACCTTGGTTCCTACGACCGACACTTGCTTCAGGGTCGCGTTCGCTGGTCAGATGAAATGTTTGAGATCTATGGATTCAATAAAGGTACGGTGCCCGATATCGAAGACGTACGTCGGTGCATCGTCCCCGAGGATCGCTCGATTCTCGATAACGCACTGGCGAGTATGGGCAGGCGTGATACTCCCAAGAACATCGAGTACCGCATCAAGAAACCCGATGGCGAACTTCGCCATGTCCTTGCCAGAGGGCAAACGATCTTTGATGAATCAGGTGAAATGGTGCGGATTGTCGGCACAGTGCAGGATATTACCGAGCAGAAGAAGTCCGAGCAGCGTTACCGTACGGTCGCCGATCATACTTATGCCTGGGAGGTCTGGGAGAACCCAGACAAGACCTTCAATTATGTGTCACCTGCCTGCAAAGAAATCTCCGGATATTCGGCCGAGCAGTTTCTTGCAAACCCAAAGTTCTTTGATGAAATCATCCTAAACGAGGACAAGGGCGTTTGGCATGAGCATAGCCATGAGTCCACGCCTCAGATTCAATTTCGTAGAGAAATCCAGTTCCGTATCAAACGGAAGGATGGCACAACGGTCTGGATTGATCACTCGTGCCAAACGGTTACCGACGAACATGGCACATTTCTGGGCTATCGTTCCAGCAATCGCGACATCACCGAACGTAGGAATGCTGAAGAGGAGCTACGACAGCGGGACGCAGAATTGGCCCATGTGACGCGCGTCGGAACGATGGGTGAAATGGCCACCGTGCTAGCGCACGAGGTGAACCAACCGCTGGGGGCGATTGCCAACTACGCTGGAACGTGTGTTCATTTGCTTGCCAGTGACCAGGCCAGCTCCGACGTTCTACGGAACGCTCTGTCGCAGATCGACCAACAGGCTCGCCGCGCCGGCGAGGTCATTAACCGGCTGAAGCGATTTGTTGCCAGTACCGCGCCCAACATTTCTGTGGTCGACCTGAATGAACTAATTCGGGAAGTGTGCGGATTGATGCGCAGCCAGATACAAACGCATCGTTCGTCGCTGCGATTGAATGTTGACGACTCGATGCCGATAGTGCAGGTGGACACCGTCCAGATTCAACAGGTGCTGGTCAACCTGTTACAGAACGCCCTGGAGGCGATGGTAGAGATCGAGCCAGCTGACAGCTGCATTATCATCACGTCCGCGACGACGGCTGACGGCGCACAAGTTTCCGTATGCGATCGCGGCCAAGGAATGTCGCCGCACGTGGTGGATAAGCTATTCGAGCCCTATTTTAGCACCAAGCCAAGAGGACTTGGCATGGGACTTAGAATTAGCCAACGTATCATTCAAGCACATGGAGGCAGCCTGTCGGCCTCGACGAATCCAGACGGCGGAGCGACATTTCAATTCACACTGCCAATCAAGACAGATTGAGCCACTCGCAGAAAGATCAACCAACGGCACTCAGGCGATTTCCTGATCGCTACCCTGTTGGTCTTGCCGCAGAGTCGCCGTGCCATTGAGCAGAGTACGCAAACGATCGAATTCGTCATGGTCGGAAAAATGGACAACGATTTTTCCACGACCCTTCTTGCTTTGTCGAATCTCGATTTTCGTTCCCAGTGCGATTCGTAGCTCTTGTTCCAGGGAAGCAACCTGGTCGCTTTCGGTTCGCTTACTCCTTCGCTCACCGGCCATGTCCAGAATATTATCGTCCATGTCGCTGACCGCTTCGCCGACCCGTCGTTCGGTGTCGCGAACGCTCCAACCTTCGCTGAGGATCTGCTCGCACAGCTGAATCTGTTCGCTCTCTTCACCCAACGGCAACAATGCTCGCGCGTGGCCGGCGGATATCGCGCTTGTGCGGACGGCGTCGAGTACTTGGAGGGGTAACTCCAGCAGCCGCATCAAGTTGGCAATCGTCGACCGGTCGATCTTCAGTCGCTGCGCCAGATCGTCCTGGGTGCAAGTATGTTCGTCGAGATAGCGTTTGAACGACAACGCCTTTTCAATCGCATTTAGATCCTTGCGCTGCAGATTCTCGACAATCGCCAATTCTGCGACCAGCCGATCGTCGGCGTCTTTGATTCGTGCGGGTACTTGCGACCAGCCGGCCTGGATTGCCGCCCGCAGTCGGCGTTCGCCAGAAATCAGTTGATACCGCTCGCCGATCCGCCGTACCAAAACTGGCTGCAGCATATCGTGTTCTTTGAGGCTCTCGGAAAGTGAGGCGATTTCGGCTTGCCCAAATTCGCGACGGGGCTGAAATGGGTTGTCGTCGATCTCGTAGACGTTCAACAGAAAGACATCGGAGATGGAACCACTCGGCCCTGCTGGCGACTGGTCGTTGCCTCCGTTGTTGAGGACCGAGAGATCACGGGCTTCTCCCATCCTCTGCTCGCTGCCATCTGGTTCGTTGGGCGTTCCTAACAATGCCGCCAATCCGCGGCCAAGTCTCCGATCCTTCGTCACGATGAATTGCCTCCTTGCAATGCTCGACAACGTTGGCGCCCGATGCACCCTATCTGCGAACCGATACCTTTGCTAGCAGTTCGTGAACCGATTCATCGAGCGTTATTATTTGAAATCGCGGGTAGTTCATCGACGTCCCTGCCGAATCATGTCCCGTCGGTCAGTCGTTTGATTGCGATCGCTCGGTGCAAACCGAAATCATCAACCCCTTGTGGATGACTTTTCGGATTTTTCAGTTCGGTTGCGTGAGTCGATCCAAGCTGAAAACCGGCCGGGCAGCCATCGGTCTGGAATGGCGCCGGCACAAAACCGCTGATTTTGCGTGCCACGACGGCAGAATCTAACGAAGCTGCAGTCGACTGGCGGCCCCATTTTTTTTCGCCAGTTCGGAAAACAAAGGTCGGTCGTCCAACAATCACGATTGAACCGTTGAAAGGCGATGTCTCGTGAAGTCTGGCGATATTGTGAAACTCGGAGGTTTCACGTGAAACATCACATACTATCCAGAACTCCTGGATTTCGCAAAGGTCTGAAAGATCGATAGTAACGCAGAGGTCTTATGTCACCTGTTTCACGTGAAACATCCTGTCGCTGCGATTCACCTGTTTCACGTGAAACGATCGAACGTCGCCAGCCGCCTGTTTCACGTGAAACACGCAGTCTTTGAGATCCGTCGCACCCGGCAGATCCGTTTCACGTGAAACTCCCGGTAATAAGACCATTTCGTCGCTAGACCAGAGGGTTGACGACCAGGCCACTAAGCAACTTGGGAAAGAAGTACGTACTCTTGGCGGGCATTCGTTCGCCGTGTTCGCTGATCTGGCGAATATGATGAAGCGTTGCGGGCATTACTAGTGCGGCCAGCGGGAACGGTGTGGCATCTGTTTCACCGGTTTCCAGGGCAGCAACCAGTTCGTCGACCAGGTGAACGTACTTGGGCTTGGGCAAGTTCTTGCCGTCCAACAGCGTCTCAATGGCGAGCCGATGGAGGATGCTAACGCCCAAGCCCTGCCAGTCCGAGCTGTGATCATTGGCGATTTCTGCCATACGCCTCATTCCTTGCTGATTTAACCGGACTCTGGTCCATCGCTGGTCCTTGGTCGTGAAGAATGCGAGTTCGCGCTGATCATCATCCAGTTCGATGGACTCCCAGATGGTATGAGCTTGCGCTGGACCTTCGCCGGCATCCTGCGTTTCAAAAGAGCCGTCGAGCTTGGCAATCAGTTCGGCCGCGGTCATCGCTGGAAGGCCACGAAACAGTCGGTGAGTGGGTAACACGATCATCCCTGGATCGTTCATGCCGACGCACATGGTCATCACATAGTTGGCTGGGTGTTGAGGCGGCAAGTCATCTTCGGCGGCCAACTGGTCACGGTAGTTGCACGCCGTTTCGTAGCGGTGATGTCCGTCGGCGACGAACATCGGTTTTGGGCCCATCGCTGCCGCCAATTGTGAAATGACCTGTACATCCGAAACCGGCCAGAGTCGATGGACGATACCCAGGTGGTCTGTGGCTTCGAGCGGCGCGACGCCGCTGACCGTGGCCTCCAAAAGAGACTGCGCTTCGTTATCCGCATCAGGGTAGATGCCGAAAATCTGGCTGAGATTTGCACGACAAGCGGTGATCAATCTAAGCCGATCCGCTTTGGCAGCGGCGTGCGTTTCTTCGTGCGGATAGATCGTCCCTTCGCCGAAACGTTCGAGCTTGACTCGGGCCATGAATCCACGACGAGTGAACTCTTGACCACCATATGAAAAGACCTGATGGTAGACATACACGGCTGGATCTGGGTCTGCTTGCAAGATACCTTCCGCTCGCCAGTTCTTCAGAAATCGGGCCGCCCGTTTATATCGAACATCCTTCTCGTCGTCGCCCGGTTCCTCACGATTCAGGATCAGGCGGACCACATTGGCTGGATGTCGCTGATAGAGTTCATTCTGCAATTCTGGACCGATCACGTCGTAAGGCGGTGCGATGACGTCGCTGAGCGAACCGACGTGTCCCAAGTCGTAGCGGAGTCCACGAAATGCTTCAATTTGTGGCATGAATGTTGTCCTGAAGGGGCTCAATGGCGGGCAGCAACCTGCCGTCTGTCAATGGGTTATGTAGCGGCAATAGGCCGCGAGGGGATCACGGATGATAACAAAAAAGCCGCTGGGGAAAACCCAGCGGCTGGTGTCGCTGTAGCAACCAATTCGGTTTAGTAGCGATAGTGATCAGGCTTGAAAGGACCTTCAGTGGGCAGCCCCAGATACTCGGATTGCTTCGGTGTTAGCTTCGTCAGTTTGGCACCCAGGTGGTCCAGGTGAAGCCGAGCAACTTCCTCGTCGAGTATTTTGGGAAGTGTATAAACGCCAACTTCGTAGTTCTCGTGATTCTGCCAAATCTCCATTTGGGCCAGAACTTGATTCGTGAACGAGTTGCTCATCACAAACGAAGGGTGTCCAGTAGCACAACCCAGATTCACCAACCGACCCTGGGCCAGTAGCAGGATCGAATGCCCATCGGGGAAGGTGTATCGATCGACGGGCCCACCGACATCCTGGTCGTCCTTGATCCGTTCGCATTTGATCGTCTTGCTTTCGGTCAGGTACGCGACATCGATTTCGATATCAAAATGCCCAATATTGCAGACGATCGCGTCGTCTCGCATCCTTTCCATGTCTTCACCCCGAATCACGTCACAGCAGCCGGTTGTGGTTACGAAGATATGACCTTGTGGTGCCGCATCTTCCATTGTGACCACTTCGTACCCTTCCATGGCAGCTTGGAGGGCGTTGATGGGATCGATTTCCGTCACGAGGACTCGGGCACCAAGGCCGTCCAATGATTCGGCGCAACCCTTGCCAACGTCGCCGAAGCCACACACGACCACGGTCTTACCAGCAACCATCACGTCGGTGGCACGCTTGACGCCGTCGGCGAGAGATTCGCGACAACCGTACTTGTTATCGAATTTGCTTTTCGTTACCGAGTCGTTGACGTTGATTACCGGGATACGAAGTTCGTTATTTTCCAACATGCGTTGAACAGCGTGGATTCCCGTCGTCGTCTCCTCGCTGATGCCGCGGATCTCGGCCAACATTTCGGGAAACCGTTTGTGAACGATGGTGGTAAGATCGCCACCGTCATCCAAAATCATGTTCAAGGGCTTTCCGTCCGGGAAAATGAGTGTCTGTTCGATGCACCATTCGTACTCTTCCTCGGTTTCGCCTTTCCAGGCATAGACGGGAAATCCACGCTTGGCCATCGCCGCGGCGGCATGGTCCTGCGTCGAAAAAATGTTGCAGCTGCTCCACATGACGTCTGCCCCGAGCGCAACGAGGGTCTCCATCAGGACCGCAGTTTGGACCGTCATGTGAAGGCAACCGGCAATTCTAGCTCCGGCAAGTGGCTTGCTTTCACCGTACTGTTCTCGAAGCGCCATCAAGCCCGGCATTTCATTTTCGGCCAACATGATTTCCTTGCGACCGAGTTCGGCAAGTCCGAGATCTTTGACTTTGTACGGTAACTTTTGATCGACTTGCGACACGTGTGTCTCCTTTTACAGCGGCGAATGAAATGCTTGTTCGTGCTTTGACCGCCCCGTAGGTGCGGGTGTTTTAGGCGACGACACGTGATGCCACTGACGCCGCAATCGGGTTCTATACGCCGATATGATATGACGTACCCCCTTATTTCGACAACCCATGCGAAATACCGGTTCCCAGCGAGGTTGCCATCACACTGGCAACATAGCGCTGTCGGCTCAGGCTTCGTCAGACAGCTGGGCGAACGCTTTCTTGGCCGTCGTGCAGAACGCACGAATGAGCAGCACGTCTTTGCTACCCGGGGCGGATTCCACGCCGCTGGCCACATCGACGGCATCGGGGCGAGCGGTGTTGATGGCTGCGGTGACATTGAACGGCGTCAGGCCCCCAGCCAGCACCAGTGGGATCTCTCCCAGGATTTCTCGGCTCTGTGTCACGCTGCCCCAATCAATCGCCTGTCCCGTCCCACCGTACTGATCGGGATGGTGCGCGTCCAGCAACACAGCGTCGGGCAGTCTCCCCAGCCCCCGGCAACTTTCCAGGTAGGCGGTGATTGGCGTGAAACCATCATCGCCACAGCGAAAGGCACGAATTACCTTGTATTGGACGAAGTTTCCGAGGAATTCCGGCGGCTCGTCGCCATGCAGTTGCAGGTAATCCAAATCCAGGCGATCCGCGATTTCCGTGATTTCGCCGGCTTCCGCATTCACGAAAACGCCGACTTTGGTCACCGTGTTTGGAATCGCAGGCATCACCTGTTCGGCTGCGGCCAGATCGATGCAGCGCGGGCTCTTGTCGTAGAAGTTCAGCCCGATCGCATCGGCACCCGCCAGCGATGCAAATCGGGCGCCCTTCACGGACGTGATGCCGCAAATCTTTATCTGAAACAAGGTTATGATCCGTAGACGTGCTGGGACGAACGGGTGGAATGGTCGCGCGGGAAGCCCACGTCCATTATAGGGACGAATATTCGCCTGTCTGCACTCGCGTCTCCCAGGAGGCCCGGATTATCTGGACTTCAAGCATGTCGCGTCGACCATTTCCAGCGATTCCAAATATCGCGACGCTACGGCTTAAGTCGAATGTGTAAGTTTGCCGATTTCAACGAAGAGTCGGGTTGTGCCATCCATCCGCTCGAACTGCCGCCTGTTGAATCAAACTTATCAGCCAAGGACTGGGGCCATGTACGAATCATTCTTCGACCTCTCCTCCCGACCATTTCCCGCTGCACCGGCGGTACAGTATTATTTTCCAACCGCCGTTATCGAACAATCGCGGCAGACGCTGATTCGGATCGTGGATCGGGCTGAGGGCCCCGGTTTAATCGTTGGTCAGCCTGGTCTGGGAAAAACCCTGCTGCTGCGAATGCTAGAGCATCATTTCCAAAATGTATTCCATTGCATTCATCTGGCCAGCGCCGCGATTGAAAGCCGCAAGGACCTGTTGCAGAACGTGTTGTTTGAACTCGACCTACCCTATCGGGACATGGAAGAGGGCGAACTACGATTGTCGCTGCTGGACTTTCTTCGCCCCAGCGAAAGCTGCCCCCACGGCGTGCTGTTGCTTGTTGATGAAGCCCACACGCTGCCGCTGCAACTGTTGGACGAGATCCGAATGATCACGAATCTGGTTCGCGATGGCCAACCGCGAGTTCGCCTGGTCCTCGCTGGTGACGCACAGTTGGACGAAGTTTTTGCCGATCCGCGCCTCGACTCGTTTAATCAGCGCATCGCCGCTCGCTGCTATCTGGAACCACTTAACCAAGAACAGACCATCGAATATGTCCGGGCGCAGATCAGTGCGGCCGGTGGCGATCCGTCGGAGATCTTCACCGATGATGCTCTCGTTGCCGTCCACCGCGCTTCTGGAGGAATTCCACGTCTGATCAATCAAGTGTGCGACCACTCCTTGGTGATGGCCAGTTTGGGTGGCTACCAGCAACTGGATGTGGCAGGCATCGAAGAGGCATGGGCCGACTTGCAGCAGTTACCAGGTCCATGGAATGATCCGGTCGTGCAATCCAACGAAGGCGGAGAGTCGATCGTTGAATTTGGATCGTTGGATGAAGATGATGCGGCCCAAGTGTCGCCATTCGACGGACCGCTTGACGCGTCGACCGATGGCATCGAACAGCCAAGTGTTGAAGCGACCGATTCCATTCTCTCCGGCGAAGTGACTGGCGGCGAAGTCGACCCACCCCATAGGGAACCCATCGCCGCCACGTCAGAAGGTATCACCAGCCCCACCTCGACGGATAGGGAAGCTGCCGCAGTCCTTGAAGGTGTGGATCTGCCTACGCTCCCAGATCCTGCAAACGAAACGCCGGTGGGAGTCGATGCACCAAATTCGGAGTTACCAAATTCAGATGTGTCGATTCATGAAGTCGTGCCCATTGGCCACTCCGATCCTGAGTCGCGACCGAAAGAGGCAGGGATTGGTTACTTCGAATCGAACGTCGTCCAGTTTGGTTGGGAAGCGAACGCCGTTGAACCCTCCGCGCCAGTTGAAGAAGAACCTGAGGCCGACGACACGACGGAATTGGACGCCTGGCCATCCTCGGTGGTCCCCACACCAACAAACGAGGATCCCACACCAGCAAGCGAGAATGCGCCTGAGTTCATCGATCCCTTCGGACAGAACTTTGACGAGGAGGAAATTGTTATTGATCGATATGCTGACCTTGATGGCGGCGTCTTTGCAGGATGCCCACGCGTGTCCAGCGAAGAGGGACGCACGTTGGCATCCATCGTCGATCCGCACCCAAGCCCTCAGCTTCCCGTCGTGGAAGTGGATTCAGTGGACGAAAGAGAAGCGGGTGATGCCTCTAGAGAAGCGATCGACGCGGTTGTCGATGACCTGAACCACGACGAGGTGGCCAACGAAAGCGTCGTGGTGACGGAAGAAATCGCAGCGGCTGCAGATGATCGTGCCTCGAACGCCGAGTTTGCTAAACAGGCACTGGCGAATCATGTAGTCGATACGTCGTCGCTTTCCAACTGGTTGTTCGAGCCAACCACGGAAAATGTTGACATGGGCGGATCCGAAACGGACCATGTAACGTCAGTTGAAAACAAATTGCCTTCGAGTGAAATTGCGACAGCGCCGTCGGAATCTTCAGGGCCAGAGTCTGCTGACGAAGAACCGTCCAACGACGCGCCTCAGGTCGCAGTTTCGCAAGGCGAGGATGAGGTGAAGCACTCGTTTCTGCAGGTGCACGATGGTCCGAATATCAATGATGACCGAGATATGATCGTTATCGATCAAGACAAACACGATGGTGTGATCCTCACACAGCCAGGTGATGAACTGGCGCATCGTGTCGAGTATCAGCAGCTGTTCTCTCAATTGCGACAAGGTTAGAGAACTGCGAAGCCATCGATCGAATACTATCAGTCAATCGCTTCGCAATAGTCTGCCGGGATGGCGGTATCCGATTCCGCACAGGCCACCGCCGTTTGCGACGGCACGTTCGACACACGTTTACGCCGCCGCGGGGACGAGCGGAATGGTACGGTCGCTTTGGTGCGAAACCAAAAGACAATTGCGATTGACGTTATCGCGAACGCCACGCCACAGAACATCATCGGGTAAGCCGGAAATCCGAAGCGGTGAGCGAAGTGTAAGATGCCACCCACGGCAGGCGCGCCGAGCAACGCGCCGGTGTCAAACATCCCAAGCATTAACGTCGTACCCAAGCCGCGATACCGTTCAGGGAATGCCGTGCTTCCACTGGCCAAGACGGACGGGAACAGCAACGCGTGTGCGACGCCCGCCATACTGCCGGGAATCATCAATTGCCAAGTTGTCCGCACTGTCAGATACAGCAGCATGCTGCACACCAGGGCGGCGAGACCCCACATCACCCAGACGCGATTCCCACGTCGTTCGAACTGCCGCCGCGTCAACATGCGAACCGCAAAAGCCGTGATCGCGTAGGTGGCAAAGAACGTTCCGATTTGTGATATCTGAATCTCGGCGGCATACGTTCGTAAGAATGTGTTGGGAACCGAGACACCCGCGCCCACGGCCGCCGCCACCAACATGACCACGCCCGGGTGGTAACGTCGCATTAACAGGAAGAGGTTTGGTGATCGTCGAACCGGCTTGATCGCTTGTCCACGGGTGGCACCCCACGCAGCCACAAAGGCCACGCTGACCAGGCATCCCGCTGTCAAAAACAGCTGGTTCAGTTGGCCGCGTTGGATCGTATCACCGGAACAGATCCAGTCCGCAACTTGGGGACCGACCAAAATGCCAATGAAACCGGACGTGCCCAGCGTTCCTACAATTTCCGCCATCCGCGCCGGTGGTACCCGGCGGGAAATATACGTGATCGACGCGCCAAAGATCCCGGCAACACTGGTTTGCATCAAGATCCGGGCCAGGAAAATCGCAGGACTCGTCGCCGAATGAATCAGGCAATGTGCCAACAGGCTCAGCACGAGAAAAACCAATGACCACAGCCAAATGGTCCTTGCTCCGAGTCGATCGATGCCAATGCCCTGACCGAATCGCATGACCAAACTGCCGACCATCCCAACACCGACAATCATCCCCAGCTGCCCTTCGGCGCCACCCAAATAAGTCACGAAGTCGGCATAGCGGACCAGAATGCTCCAGGCGATCATCGTCAGCGCGTTGGCCAGATAGGCAAGCCAGAATACCCGACCGTAGACGCGTTGCGGTTTAAGCTCCAATGCAGGCATAAGACGAGTCAAAAGGCGGGAAATTGAAGGGAGGGAAGCGGCAAGTATAACTCAATCACTCGGCGATCGTGAGGGGCCACGACGGCCAACAACCGCATGGTACAATGAGCTCTAATGCGAGTCGCACGGACGTGTGGCGTGCGAGGCACCTTGTTCCGGAGTCCTATGTGACGAAAGATCCGCTACAGTTACGCCGAATGCGCTCTAAAGACACCTTGCCCACCAAAAGGTTCATCCCTCCGCACTGCTTGTGAATGCACAACCCCGCACGTTGGTCGTTGTTGCGACCTACAACGAAATTGAGAACCTGGCTCGTCTGGTGGAACAAATCCTGGCCGTCGCACCGGATGTCGACGTGTTGGTGATCGATGACAATTCGCCGGATGGTACAGGCGACTGGTGCGATCAACACGCCCAGCAGGAACAACGGCTTCGTTGTTTGCACCGCCCCGGAAAGCTAGGACTGGGAACGGCGACACTGGCGGGCTTTCGCGAGGCAATCGACCAAGGGTACGATCTTGTCCTGACGATGGACGCAGACTTCAGCCACGACCCAAAGTATTTGCCCGCCATGCGGGCGTGTATCGCCTCGACGACACAGACAGTCGATGTCGTGATCGGTTCGCGATATGTTCCAGGTGGCGGAATCGAAGGCTGGCCGTTTCATCGTCGTCTGATGAGCCGCCTCGTGAACACGTACGCGAGATTGCTGTTGGGACTGCCCGTCAAAGACTGCAGCGGTGCCTTTCGATGCTATCGCTGCGATACACTGAAACAACTTGATGTCGATCAGATTCGTTCGCGCGGCTACTCGTACCTGGAAGAAATCCTCTGGTTGCTAAAACGTCGGCGCGCTCGTTTCGGCGAAGTGCCTATCGTGTTTGTCGATCGTGTCCTGGGCCAGACAAAAATCAACTGGCGTGAAGCTGTGACCGCGGTTGGCGTCATCGGTGGTTTGGGAGTGCGGAATCTGTTGGGGCTGTGAGATTTTTCTTTACAAATGAGTCACGTTTTTAGCGACCGGCACCGACCGCAGGTTGGTCGGGGAGCGGGTCGCCGCAACCGAGCCATAGCTCGCGTTGGTCTGAGGCACAGCCTCGCTAGGCGACGACGTCGTGAATTACGTGGCCGTGAACGTCAGTCAATCTGCGTTCCAATCCATTGTGATAGAATGTTAGCTGTTTGTGATCGAGCCCCAACAGGTGCAGGATCGTGGCGTGGAAATCATGCACCGTCGACACGTCCTCCACAGCTTTATGGCCAAACTCGTCGGTTGCACCTTCTTCAGCCAGCAGATGAGTCAGTGCGATCCCGCCGAGTCCCGTGCCGAATTGGCTCAGAAATGACCGGCGGTTCGCCAAACGTGTTTCCCACATGGCAGTTTGGTCTCATTCAGATCGGCTCGCTTTCACAATCCCGACCCCCTCACCTTTCGACTTACGTCACCTCATTGAACGGCATTGGGGCTTAGGGAAGTAGTGACGAACGTTCTCCTTCTGAACTTCGAAAGCGCTGAATCCCGGGCCGCCCATCCGCAAATCCAGTACGCTGCTGACCACGAGGATGTTGTCGCGTATTGCCTCAGCTTCCGCTGCCGGTGGTTCAGCTTGGACACTAGGGTGTGTCATCGCCACACAGGCAAGTACGAAAACTGCAGCTGCGTGGTCGAATTGTCTTGGCGACATCAGTTTGCCAGTGTGAGACTCGAGGAAAACGCCTATTCTATCATGCATCCCGGTGGGTCTGGCAAGGTAGCCGTTGGCGGCCTTTAGCCATAACCGGCTGTTCTTAATCTTAACCGTAATCTTAATCCTGTCCTTAGCGACGTTGCAGCAGGCGTGACGCGAGCGGAATTAAGATTAAGATTGCGATTAGGATTAGAAGAAGGATTCGGTATGCCGTATTTGATTGCGCAAGGTGCCACGTCGTCGCAGCGGTGGAAACGTCGCTTGGACATCGGCCGTCGAGTCTTACTGGGTCGCGCGGAAGATGGTTGGCAGGTGGCTTGGGATGATCGGATTTCTTCGCGTCATGCCGAACTGGAATTCGAATCGGGTCATCTGCATGTCACGAAAACTGGCAAAGCGAAGAACCCGGTCTTTTTTCAAGGTGAGGCGACGGATTCGTTTTCGATTGTCCCTGGAGAGCATTTCGTCATCGGCGCGACTTCGTTTTCCCTGGTTGAAGAACAGGTCGACGTGACCATCGACACGCCGCCTCCGGTCACGGAGCAGATCTTCTCGCGAGACTTTCTTAAGCAGGTCGAATACGAACATGCCGCCGAGTGGTTGGAAACGCTCAGCCGATTGCCGCAGATTATCTCGCGCGCCAATGACGACGACGAATTATGCGCCCAGTTGGTCAACGTGTTGTTGACCTCCATTCGACAGGCCAGTTCGGTGGCTTTGGTCTCGGTTATACGCCAGGCGGACGGCGACGGGCCCATTGCAATCCGACATTGGGACTCGCGTGATGTAGCTTCCGGACGTTTTGCCCCCAGCGAACGACTGATCCGAGCAGCGGTGTCAAGGCAAGAGAGCGTCGTTCACATTTGGGCTGGCACTGACCGCGCTGCCGATTCGTCGTTCACGCAGAGCGATGAAACGGACTGGGCCTATTGCACGCCCATCAGCGGCTTGGGTTGCGAAGGTTGGGTGATTTACATTGCGGGCCGACGACCAGCGGGCTGCGCCACCGATGCGGTAGTCACTCAACCCAACGATCTGCAGGACGACGTGAAGTTCACCGAGCTAGTTGCTAACACACTCGGCAGTCTGCGAGCGCTCCGGCAACTCGAACGGCAAAAAGCGTCGCTCAGCCAGTTCATCTCGCCGGTAGTGTTGGACACTGTCGCGAATTCGGATCCCGAACAGTCGTTGGCCCCGCGTCCCTGTGACGTGACGGTGTTGTTCTGTGACCTGCGCGGATTTGCACTGAAATCTGAACAGTCATCGGAGAATCTCCTGGGGTTGTTGCAGCGCGTGAGCACGGCGCTGGGTGTGATGACGCGACACATTTTGCAGCAGGGCGGCGTGATTGGCGACTTTCACGGTGATGCAGCGATGGGTTTTTGGGGTTGGCCATTGCCGCAGGAAGATCGCGTGGCGCGGGCGTGTCGAGCAGCCTTGCAAATCCGCCGCGAATTCGCGGCCGCGGCGACGGACGAAGACCATTCACTACACGACTTTCGCGCCGGCATCGGCATCGCATCCGGTACCGCCGTGGCGGGCAAGATCGGAACTGTCGACCAAGTGAAGGTCACGGTTTTCGGACCTGTTGTTAATCTCGCCTCCCGTTTGGAAGGCATGACCAAGCTGCTGCGTGCACCGATCCTGATCGACGAAGCGACGGCCACCGCCGCCCGCAATCAGTTGACCTCAGAAACGGCCCGCGTCCGCCGTGTGGCTCGGGTGATACCGCTGGGAATCGAAACACCGCTGGAAGTCAGCGAATTACTGCCACCGCAGGCCGAGTACACGGACTTGTCCGATCAAGATATCGCGACCTATGAAGCGGCACTCGATGCCTTACAGGGGGAAGATTGGGAGAAAGCGTTTTCTCTGCTCCATCAAGTTCCAGCCGATGACCGCGTGAAGGATTTCCTGACTGTTTTCATCGCGCAAAACAATCGTCTGCCCCCAAAGAACTGGGACGGTGTGATTCGAATGACAGTGAAGTGATACGACGACACTGTTCATCTGGTTATGATTGGACCGTGGCGACAGAGTACGTCAAGCCGGCAAGGATCGGACCTTTGAGTTCGACCTGTCTCTCTGGGGATACCCCAGGGGATCGTGAATGGTTAGGATTTCGTCGCGTGAGGCTGAATGCGTTCCACGCATAATCCCTCACGCTGGACCAGACTCGTTGGGGTACTCTGTCGCCCAATTCAAATGGACTCCTACGCAGCCATTGCCGATGCACTTGCAACCGCCTTCTTGGCTGGTGACTTTGAAACTGACGAATTGGTCGATCGCGGCAGCCACCTGCTCAATAAGCGATGGCGTTGGATTCGACCGCTTGCTCGGCGCGTTGTCGAGACGTTTGCTGCCGGCGTTCGACCCAGGAAAACCTCCGTAGTCGAGTTCATTCTGGCCGACCGAGGCTTCTTTCGCGCTTGCCAGAACCACGACCTTCGCTTGGCCAATCGGCTTGTCGCGCCGCCGATGATGCGACCCGTTGTTGCCGCCGAGTCGTGGCGCGCCGTGTCGATCCGAACGCCCCGAGAGCTGGCTGAGTGGTTAGGTGTCTCTTTCGGCGAATTGTCGTGGTTTGCAGATCTGCATGGGCTGGAACACAAGCGGAATCATGGCCGCCTGAGACATTACCATTATCGACCACTGGCGAAGCGTTTCGGCCAGATCCGGCTGATTGAATCGCCCAAACCACGTCTCAAGCAGATACAGCGCCGCGTTCTTACCGACATCCTTGACCATGTCCCACAGCACGACGCGGTTCATGGATTCCGGCGCGGTCGGTCGATTAAGACCTTTGCTGCGCCCCATGTCGGCCGAAGGGTGGTTTTGAAAATCGACCTGCAGGACTTCTTTCCGTCGATCTCGGCGGCGCGAATACAAGCGATTTTTCGAACGATTGGCTATCCGGAAGAAGTTGCTGATCTACTTGCCGGCCTCTGCATGAACTCGGCACCCACGGATGAATGGGACCACGAATTCTCTGGATCGTCAGGCAGGCAGATGCGTCAATTCCGTTGGTTGTACTCACAGCCTCATCTTCCGCAAGGCGCACCAACGTCGCCGGCGCTGGCGAACCTGAGCGCTTATCATCTGGATTGCCGGCTTACGGGGCTGTCACGCTCCGCAGCCGCGACCTACACACGCTATGCGGACGATCTTGCGTTTTCGGGTGCTCGCGATTTCGAGCGCGTCGCCATGCGTTTCCACAATCATGTCTGCGCGACCGTGATGGAGGAACGATTCACGGTACACCATCGTAAAACACGCATCATGAGGCAGGGGGTGCGCCAACGACTTGCTGGTTTGGTGGTGAACGAACGCGTGAATGTTCCCCGAGTCGACTTTGACCGATTGAAGGCGACACTCACCAACTGTATTCGGCAGGGTCCACGGAGCCAGAATCGCCAGGGGCACCTCGATTATCGCGGGCACCTCCAAGGGCGGATTTCCTTTGTCGAAATGGTAAACCCATCAAAGGGCCACCGGCTTCGCACACTGTTCGACCAAATTGATTGGTAAGCTTGGCGCAGCTCCAGGTTTCGTTCTATCTCACTTTGACGGACCTGTTGGTAATCGCGCGACGCGTGGCGCGACGTTGCGTGTCCGATTCTGCATCTCATCCGCCTCGTCGAACATACCTTGCGCCGGCAATGCCCGGGCGGCGCCAACAGTTCTGTGCCTCTTGACAAACGCCCATGCTGATTCGTCATCGAATTCGTGGCCACCGTCAAAAAATTGGAGATTACGTCGCATCCGCCTTCAGCAGTTCCGTCAGATGTTCAGCGACACAGAGCGGCAAGATGTCCACGTTGTAGCCGCCTTCGAGCACGCTTACCAACCGACCCTCCGCGTGGTCGTTGGCTACGTCGATCAGGGCTTTGGTGAGTGTGCCGAAATCTTCGACCTCTAACCCCAACGACCCAATGGGGTCCAGTCGGTGGCTATCAAAGCCGGCGCTGATGATGATCAACTGTGGCTTCAGTTTGTCGGCAAAGTGAAGCAGTTCGGTTGTGAATTTCTGCACGTAGTCTCGTCGCGAGATGCCAAACGTGATCGGCAAGTTCAAAGTAGTACCAAGCCCTGGCCCGCTGCCAGTCTCGTCGCTGTCGCCGGTTCCCGGGTAAAATGGAAAGCGATGAACGGAAAGAAATCCAACCTGTTCGTCTTCCCAAAACGTGTCCTGGGTTCCGTTGCCATGATGCACGTCCCAATCGACGATGAGCACGCGATCCAGTTCTAGCTTGGCGATCGCCATCCGCGCCGCGATCGCCACGTTGTTGAACAGGCAGAATCCCATGGCCGATTTACTCAGCGAATGGTGTCCGGGCGGCCGAACGAGGCACAGAGCGCGGGATGCCGCCCCACGGACCACGCGTTGCACGGCATGGCAGGCCGCACCGGCGGCTCGTAGAGCGACGTCGTAAGATCGCTCGGACAGGACGGTGTCTGCTTCGATCCGACCACCCCCTCGGGTGGAGAGCTCGCGGACCTGCGCTGCGTATTTTTCTGTGTGAACCCGGTGTAGGTGCCGCGGGTCGACGGGGACGACGTCCTGCAGTTCGCATCTAGGTGCCAGCCCAGTTTCACGCAGATGGGCGTTTACGCGGCGCAGTCGTTCAGCGCATTCCGGATGCGATCCGGTGTCGTGGTCCAGGAAACAGGGATCGGTATACAAAAGTGTCAACTGCAACGGCCTCCCAAAGTTGGCTTCAATTTACGTGTTCCGGGGATTTCGTCAAATCCTTTACCGGTAAGAAGTTGACATTGGGATAGGGCCACGAGTAGGCTGGAAAGAGGCCTTTTTGTCTCGCGCTGGCGGTTGAAGGCCTTTATTCTGCACTGAAGTGACGTCGAACAACCCAGTTCAGACTCCGTTCGGGTCGTTGACTGGATGAGAAACTCGCGAGGTATGGTTGGCGGTCGCTCGACAATTTCGCGACAGGGGATGGCGAACAAGGAGCCACAAATGTTCAGAGATCGGATCGGTTCATTGTCAGGTTGGTTGTTGGTGAGCGGTTTGTTGGCGTTTTGCGGCACGCTGTTTTGCAGTCCCCCGCGCGTCTCCGCCCAGCGATACGGCGCGATGACGGTTTACCCGAAGATGGACGAAAGAAACACAACCACTTATGACGCAGTCTTCTTCAACACAATTTTGAACGACAAGAAAAGGACCCTGATTGGCTCGCTGTCGCTTGGCGAACCGAAGAACGAGCAGACGATTCGTGGCTGGTACCTGGCCTACTACATACCCACCATGACACAGCTCGATGCGCTCGACAAATTGCCGGAGAAGCGGATCGAGTTGCTCAAAGACCTGCGCAGTACGCGTACCCCTGACGTCCACAAGGCCGTGCTGGATATCATCTATAATGGCGTCCAGAATATCACCGGTCCCAGCTTCAAAGCCAGTGACGGGACCGACGTGCTTTTGCACCCAGCAGTTCGGTATAACGCGATGCTCTTGTTGGGCGGCTTGAACAACATTGAAGCCAAAGGGACGAATCAGCGTTATCCCGATCCGTACATGCCCGCTTTCGTTATCCTGGTTAAAACAGCATTACTTGACGCGAATCAGCCGGACTATCTCAGAATGGCAGCCCTCGTCGGAATCAAGCGTCATGCAATACTGGATTTGTATCGAAAGTCCAACAAGATTCCCGTTACCACACGAACAAAGCTGATTGAAGCGCTGATGACGACGGTGAATCAGAAGACACCACCGGAGGCAATCAAGCGTAGCGCGGAGGGACATGTCTGGATGCGGCGCCGGTCGATCGAAATCGTGGGGATTCTGGGTGGCTTGGAGTTAACCGACATCGGCGACGCGACGAACGTGGCCCTGCAGTTGATTGTGGCGGATCGTAACGAGGCGCCGTCACTGCGTTGTACGGCCGCTGCAACGTTGCGACTGACTTCGGACAAGGCGAAGATTGACAGCCTGCAAGCGACCGAAAAACTTGGGGCCTTGGCCACGCAGATTTGTCGGCGCGAACTCGCTTGGATCGATGCTGAATTAGCCAAGAAACCTAAGGTTGTCGGCGCGAACGGCTTTGATTCAGGCATGGGCGGCTACGGCGGCGAAGGCGGTTTCGGTGGCGAAGGGTCCGACGGCGAAGGGTCCGACGGCGGGCTTGGCGGTGGATCTGCTGCGTTGCCAGGCTCCTCCGGGATGATGGGACCAGACATGGGTGGCATGAGTGGCATGAGTGGCATGAGTGGCATGGGTGGCATGGGTGGTTATGGCGAAGAAATGTCACTGGCAACTGACGACCCTCGGCTCGTCTTGGCACGCCGGCGACTGAAATACCAATTGATCTGTGTCTATGATGGTCTTAACGGTGTTCTCAAGATCGACGCACCTTCTGACCAAACTGGCCGGCGTAAGAAAATTCTCGATCGATTTGCGGCGATTATGCAGGCCACGGATCTGGTTGAGTTGGAAGAAGATCAACCGAAATCGTTGGACACATTTGCCAAGCAAGTCAGGAGCGCGATGAGCGAACTGGAGGCGATCACGGGCGGTCCGCCGGTCGAGGCGGAAGCCGAAGTCGACGAACCGGCCATCAGCGCTGAACCAGGAATTGACTCCGGGCCGGCTGCACCCACAGCTCCCGTACCAGGGAATGTTCCTCCATCAGTTCCCGCTGCCACACCGGCGCCTGGTGCGACGCCCGCTCCGGCTCCCGCGGCCACCACACCCGCGCCTGGTGCGACACCCGCGTCTGGTGCGACACCCGCGCCTGGTGCGACACCCGCGTCTGGTGCGACACCCGCGCCTGGTTCGACACCCGCGCCTGCCGGTGCCACTGGTCCAGCGGCTGCAGTGCCTGGAAGTTAGAGCAAGGTTCGACTGGTTTTTTTCGCACGTGCAGCGTCTCTGCGCCGGCGTCACATTACCAATGGACTATCAGGCCCATCGCCTGGCTTTTGGGCTCATCGAAGCAGGCAGTTTCCGGTGGGCACCTGCCGTCACGGTTTTGGCGACCAAAGGCATCGTGTGGCCTTGGACTCCTACGGATAGGTTTGGTACGACCATGTGACAATGTCGCCCGTCTGTACCAGGCAGATACCAAAACTTCGGTCTGCCTGCTTTCCATTGACACGATAGATCCAACTCCGACCGCGCGGATTGTTTGCGAGATCGTCGATCTGTGAAAGGAAAGCCGTCGCCTTCTTGCCACGTTGCTTGATCTGAATGCCACGTGGGTGCTTTGACGCTGCCACGGTCACGTCTTGGACGGTCATCTTGTCTTTCCACTTGATTTGATGAAAGTGCTTCTTCACCCCGTCACCGTAGTCAATGATCACCTGCACGGTGATTCTTCGGACACTCTTCTTTTCGGCAGTTTGTTTCTTTGTATCAGCTTGAGGCGACTCCGCGGACAACACGGGATGCATCAAGGTGGCCCACAGCAAGACAACCGCAACAAGGCCGAACGCCACTACCGACGGAAATTTCTTCACGGTGAGATCCTCCAGGATGGTTTTCAATCTGGCGGACGGCAACAAGGCGATCTGCCGTCGTTTTCTTGCGTTAGTCTCATTATGGTCGGAAACTTGTCGTATTTGAGTCAAGTTCTAGCGATGGGCACCGACTGCAGGTTGGTCGGGGAGCGGGTTAACAAGACCGAGCGGTAGCTCGGATTGGTTCGAGGCCCTGCCTCGTTAGGAGCCTCCAACCTCCTGGCGACTCCGCTGCAATTGCAGTTGGGGTTTTCCTCTACGTCAAAGAAAGTTAGCATTTTCTTGCTTGGTGGAGCTTTTGCTTATTCGGCCGCCGATCGATCGGCCCACCGGTCACGACACGGATGACGCGACAACAAGGATAGCCAACTCATGCCCGGCGCTCAAACGCTGACACTCTCGATGCCCGAACCAGACGTTGCTCTGTTGACGTTTGACACTCCTGACAAGGGCGCCAATGTGCTCTCAACCTCGGTGCTCGAAGAGCTCTCCGTGCATCTTGATGCCTTGGATGGGCGCGATGACATCGCTGGTTTGATCATCTGTTCGGGCAAGCCGGGAATGTTCATCGCCGGTGCCGATTTGCGGGAGTTCGTCGCATCGCTCGACGTCGAAAAAGATCAGATCGTGCAAATGTGTCGCCGAGGCCAGACACTATTTGGCCGTTTGGCGAAAAGTAACTTCGTTACGATTGCCGCGATTGACGGGATTTGTGTGGGTGGCGGCGCAGAACTGGCGATTTGGTGCGACCGGCGTTTGATGAGCAGCGGGCCCAAGACGGAGTTTGGTTTTCCGGAAGTCAAATTGGGCTTGTTCCCTGGCTGGGGAGGAACGGCCCGAGCACCTCGTATTACGGGGCTGGGCAATGCTGTCGAGATGATCACTGGCGGCGAATCAGTCAACGCCAAGACTGCACGATTGATGAACCTCGTCTCCGACGTCGTTGCGCCGGACCAGTTGATTCCCGCGGCGATCGCCATGATTCGTCACGAACAGACCAGCGGCGACTACAAACAGGATCGCCAGTGCTGGTCACGGCCTTTGCCTATTTCGGAAACGGAACTCGGTTTTCTGGGAGCCACAGCGTCAGCCGTGATTCGAGGGCAGACCAAGGGCCAATACCCAGCCCCCGAAGCTGCGTTGGAAGTCATGTTGGAGGCGGCGTCGACGGATGTTGAAACCGCCTGCCAAATGGAAGCCGAAGGCATGGCGCAGTTATTCGGTTCCTCGGTGAACGCATCATTGTTGAACGTCTTCTTCCTGACCGATCGTAACAAGAAGGACATTGGCGTCGACAGCCTTAGCGACGCTGGCCTCAAGCCCGCCACGGTCAGTAGCGTGGGTGTTGTCGGCGCCGGAATCATGGGGGCGGGGATCGCCGCCGCAAACATTCGACGCGGAGTCTCCATCGTGATTGACGACGCCTCGAAAGCGACACTGCGAAAAAGCGCGCAGTCGATCCTGGAGGAGGCGGCGTATGATCGAGAACTCAAAGGACCTGACGGTCATCGCGTGGCTGAACTTGCGCCGTCACTGGATCTCTGTATGGTCGACCAGGAATTTGCCGACTGCGACGTCGTCATCGAGGCCGTCGTGGAGAATCTCGACGTCAAACGGCAAGTCTTTGCACGGATCGAGCCGCAGTTGCGCGATACCGCGATCTTGGCTTCAAACACGTCTACGATTCCAATCACAACCATGGCGGAGAATGTGAAACACCCGGAACGGTTCTGCGGAATTCACTTCTTCAATCCCGTTCGCCGCATGAAGCTGGTTGAGATTATCCGAGGCGAAAAGACCAGCGACGAGACTGTGACGACCGCCGTTGCGTACACAAAACGAATCGGCAAGATGCCGATTGTGCTGAATGACGGACCGGGATTTCTGGTGAATCGCCTGTTGTTTCCTTACATGAGCGAAGCGCTCGCCTTGTTGTCCGAAGGTGCCAGGATCAAGGATATTGATCGCGCCGCCAAAGCATTTGGTATGCCGATGGGGCCAATCGAATTGTATGATTTGGTTGGCATTGACACTGCCACGTTTGCGGGCCAGACGATGTCCGACGCGTTTCCCGAACGTATCGTTTCGTCGCCCATTCTGCCGGCAATGGTGAAGGCGGGCAGACTTGGGAAGAAAAGTGGACTGGGGTTCTTCAGCTACAAGAACAAGCGAAAGCGTGCCGCACCCGACCCCGGGCTGGACGCATTTCTGTCGGAGTACATCGCCAGTGATCGAGCCTTCGCGCGTGATGAGCTGACCGATCGTCTTTTCATGCCGATGCTGCTCGAAGCCACACGTGCACTGGAAGACAACATTGTGCGAGATCCCCGCGACATCGATCTGGGTTTGATTTTCGGACTGGGCTTTCCGCCATTCAAAGGCGGGCTGATGTTTTGGGCCGATCACGTGGGTGCGATGGCGCTGGTCGAAAAGCTTAAGCCCCTCGAGAGTGTCGGCGTTCGTATGCAGCCGACACAAACACTGCTGGAGATGGCCCAATCTGGTAAGACCTTCTACCCCGAGTGAACAGAGCGGCAGGACAGCTAACCAATCCGGGCGAACGCTCGGCGGCCTGTTCGCCGAAAACCGGATCGACGCGGAGCAAGATTATGAACAGCGCTGTTGTAGTTGATTGTCTACGAACCCCGATCGGTCACGCTCACAAGGATCGGGGCTGGTTTCGTCATGTCCGAAGCGACGATCTGGCAGTAACCTGCGTCAAAGCGTTGGTCGAGCGAACGGGGATCGACTCGTCGGTCATCGAAGACATTTTGATGGGTAACACGCAGCAGACGATGGAGCAAGGACTGAACGTGGCGAGGACCATCGGGTTGATGGCCGGATTGCCGGTTGAGTCAGGCGGGGCCACCATCAACCGTCTCTGTGGTAGCAGCCTTCAGGCCGTCAACCAAGCGGCACACGCGATCGCGGCGAGCAGCGAGGATGTGCAAGTTGCCGGTGGGCTCGAGCATATGAGCCACGTGCCCATGGATCACGGTTTAGACCTCAATCCCAAGCTGTTCCACCGTACCAGCAAAGGTGCGCTGATGATGGGTGTGACGGCCGAATTCCTGGCGCAGACCACCGACATTTCGCGCGAAGATCAGGACATGTTTGCCTTGCGAAGCCATCAAAAGGCCGCGGCCGCCCACGCCAACGGCGAATTCGATCGCGAGATTGTGCCCGTGTTTGGCCATGACGAAGACGGTCAGCGGAGGCTGATGAAAACCGACCAATGTGTCCGCACCGATTCGACGCTCGAAGCCTTGGCCGCGCTCGCTCCCGCCTTTATGCCTGGCACAGGGTCCGTAACGGCGGGCAACAGTTCGCCACTCAATGACGGTGCCGCCGCGATGCTTGTGATGTCTGCAGAGAAAGCCAAATCACTGGGCTTGAAGCCGCTGGTCCGCATCCGCGCAACGGCCATCGCCGGAGTAGAACCGTCGGTGATGGGAACCGGCCCGGTTTCTGCCACCAAGAAGGCGCTGGCCCGTGCAGGTGTCGAACTTGCCGACATCGATCTGATCGAATTGAACGAAGCGTTTGCCGCACAGGCGATCGCCTGCATTCGAATGCTGAAGCTGGACGAAGGAAAAGTCAATGTCCGCGGCGGCGCCATCGCCATCGGCCATCCGTTGGGGGCCAGTGGCGCCCGGATCGCGACGACGTTGATTCAAGCGATGGTCGATCGTGATGCGACTTTGGGGTTGGCCACGATGTGTATCGGCGTCGGGCAGGGTATCGCCACGGTCTTTGAACGCGTCTAGCAGCCTGTTGTTTAATCGGCCAGCGACTCCCAGGCACCGATCAGCAGTTCCGCGGCCCTGTCGATCTGTTCTTCTGAAGTGTACCAACCAACGCTTAGCCGAACTGTTCCCTGCGCGATGTCTGGTGTGACGCCCATCGCGGCGAGCGTGGGGGAGACTCGTGTCAGGCCGCTATGACAGGCGGATCCTGTCGAGGCGCACAATTCGGGAATTCGCGCCAATAAATCCGCGCCGACGACGCTGGGGAAATTGACGCTCAACGTGTTCGGAAGCCGTTCCGATTTTTGTCCGTTTAAGCCGAGCCGTGGTCCGATTTCTCCGCGCAGTCGCGCTAGCAGTCGATCTCGCAACATTGCCATCCGGTCGCCCGATTCGTCCAACGCCTTGCGGACCAACGAGGAAGCCTGGCCCAAAGCAACGATGTAGGGTGTGTTCTCCGTACCCGGACGCAGGCCGCGTTCGTGCCCCGCGCCATAGATCACGGGCTCTAAGGGCACCGAGCGATTGACATAGAGAGCTCCGACTCCTTTCGGCGCATAAATCTTGTGGCCGGCAATGGAGAGCATATCGACGCCCAATTCGCCGACCATGGTGCGGATTTTTCCAACCGTTTGTGCGGCATCGGTGTGGACTAAAACATTATTTGCATGGCAAAGTTCGGAGATCTGCCGGATCGGCTGAATGACTCCCGTTTCATTGTTTGCGTGCATGACACTGACCAGTCGCGTGTCTGGCCGCAATGCCGCCTCGATCGCCTCCGGCTCGACGACCCCCTGCGAATTCGCTTTCACAAAAGTCACGGCGATCCCCAACCGCTCTAGTTGTTTGGCGGGCTCGATGATCGCGGGATGCTCGATGTCGGTCGTCACGAGATGGCCCGTCTTGGTCGGAACGTCGCGGAGCAGCATTCCCTGTAGCGCCAGGTTGTTGGCCTCAGTGCCGCCCGATGTAAACACGATCTCGTCGCGGTCGGCGCCCAGAATCGCGGCGACTCGTCCCCTCGCATCTTCAATAGCCGCATTGGCCGCTCGTCCCAGCGAGTGAGTGCTGGAAGGGTTGCCGTAATGTTCACACAGAAACGGCAACATCGCCTCCTGAACGCTGGGGGCAATCGGCGTTGTCGCGTTGTAGTCGAGATAAATCTGTTGCATGGTCATGGCTCCTGATGGATCTTCAGGCCGGACTGACATCCCAGACTCCCTAACCGGAATCACCGGGCCACAATCATCGATTCTATCGAAATAACCGATACCAACGGTATAGCCCTTACCCGGATCGCAAGGTCCGACAAGGTTATTGTGCTCGTGAATACCGGAATTCAGGGAAGTGGAGTGTAAACCTCCCGCCGTCCCGCGACTGTAAGAGTGACGACGGCCGAATTCGCCACTGGTTGCTCCGGCAACTGGGAAGGCCGGCCGAAGGATGAACTCGAGCCAGGATACCTGCTCCGGCGCTGACAATTCAATTCCTCGTGGAAGGAAGAAAGAAACTCATGCGTCATCATCAACTAATAGGCCTCTTCGTGGTTCTCGCGATCAGCGCGAGTTCGCACTCTCTACCTGGTCAGGACCCAGACTCCGAACCATTGGTCCAGTTGCCAGATACCGTGGTGACGGGACGACCAGATGCCTTTCCTGCCAACCCGCTGGGCGACGATACCCTCTTGGCGCCATTGCGCAGTGAGTCCTTCGCACGAGAGAATGCTTCGTCTGTTACCGTGATCACGGGCGAACAGATTCAGCAGCGGCGACAGTCCACCGTGCTTGAAGTGTTACGCAGCGTTCCCGGAGTTGACGTGGTTCAGTCTGGAGGTCCCGGCAGACAAGCGTCGGTGTTCATGCGGGGTGGAAATTCAGAGCACACCAAAGTCTTGCTGGATGGAATTTCGCTGAACGATCCCAGTTCCCCCAACCGAGCTTTTGATTTTTCGTCGCTGACCGTCGACAACATCGAACGGATAGAAGTCGTCCGCGGTCCACAGAGCATGGCCTACGGTTCGGATGCCATTGGAGGCGTGATTAACATTATCACGCGACGCGGTGAGGGGCCTGCTTCAATTCGCGCCAACGCCATGGGCGGTAGTTTTGGTACGCATCAAGAACGGATTTCGATCAGTGGAGGCGACGAGCGGAAGTACTATTCGATTGCCGGGTCGTACTTTGACACAGATGGAATCACGGCAGTCAGCAATCGTTTCGGTGGTGTTGAAAAGGACGCATTTCAGAACGCCGTTGTCTCTGGGCGAGTGGGTTGGAATGTCACCGATACGCTGAACGTCGACTACGTCTTTCGTTACAACGATTTCGATTCCGAAGTGGACGGCTTTCTGATTGATAACACCATTCGCGAGAATCGCGCTCAGCAGTTCTTTCAGCGACTGCAGTTCGAATCGCAGCATATGGACGGACTTATCGTCAGCCGAGTTGGTTTCAGCCAAACCGACTACAACCGCCTCGATACGGATCCTGGAGCGTTCGGCACACCCGAATTTGATGGCGATTTTCGGCAAGTCGACTGGCAAAGTATCTTACAACTGACTGATAACAACACATTTTCTGCAGGTATCGACTATTGGCATGAAGAGGCTCGTGCGAGCACGGCCCCTCGTGTGCCGCGGAACCTCGCGGGCATCTACCTTCAGGATCAATTCAGTTTTCACGATCGATCGTTTTCAACGGTGGGCGTTCGGTGGGACGATCATAGTACCGGCGGCACGGCGCAAACCTATCGCTTCACACAGCTGTTTCGCATCGACGAGACGGGCACGAAGATCCATGGCAGCATCGGCCGTGGTTTCAAAGCACCGTCGGTCGCACAGAGTTCGACGTTCTTCTTTCTCGGTGATCCCACACTTCGTCCTGAGTTTAGTAAAGGGTGGGACGTTGGAATCGGACAGGAGTGGTGCTGCGGCAACGTAGCTTTGGATTTCACCTACTTCCGCAACGACTATCGCGATCTGATTGTATTTGATTTTCCAACTTTCACCCTGCGAAACGTCGGCTTGGCGGAATCTTCGGGTGTCGAGCTAACCGCTTATGTGCAACTGACAGATGTTTCATCGCTAGCCGCGTCCTACACCTACACCGATACCGAGAATCTGGTGACCAACACGCAGCAGCTGCGTCGTCCACGGAACAAGGCCAGCCTGAGCGCTCATCATCGCTTCAACGACGATCGAGCGTCAGTGAACGCGTACCTCAACTATGTCGGCAGCCGGCAAGATTTCGGTACTGCGGCAGTCACGACACTGGGCGACTATGTCAGGTTTGATTTGACGGGCACATATCGCCTCGATCAAAGCTGGGAGCTGTTCGCCAGACTGGATAACGTGACCGACACTGACTACGAAGAGGTATTTGGGTTCGCCACGGTCGGGATCTCCGGCTACGCAGGCGTGAATTTCACGCATTGAGTTCTGAACCTGACCGGTGGTTAGAGTGAACGGTCAATCCGAAACGTAATGGGGACTGCAATTTTCTGCTCGACGGCAACGCCCAGCTGCCTGGCGGGCTGAAATCGCCACTGCCGGACTCCCGCCAAGGCCGCGTCGTCAAGAATCGCGTGCCCGCTCGACTGCAGCACGCCGGCCGAAACCACGGTGCCGTCAGCGTCGACATGGACGCGTAGGACAACACGTCCCGTGAGCCCCTGACGCAGGGCTGATGCGGGATACGTGGGCGTGGGGCTGTAGACTTTTTGCGGCGGAGATTCGGCGTCTTGTCCCTGCCGTTGCGTGGACGGCATGGCAGGAGCCGCCACGGCGTCTGACGTGACGGGCGGCGGCGGAACAACGGACTTTTTGAACAAGCGAGTCGACTCCGGCTTCACGACGTTCCGTGCATCGTGGATCGGTTTTTTGAGTGGTGTCATCACCGGACGGGGAGACGCCTGTTCGAGCCCGCGCGCCAAAGCCGTTTCCATCAGTTCGACTTGATCGACGATTGACCGCGCCGGGGGCATTTCGCCCACATCGGGTCGAATTCGCTGTTGCGCTCGTGGGAGGCTGCCAGTGGTGACTTTGGAATTCTCGACGCCCATCGTCGTCGCTGGCATTGCTTGCCCGGGTTCTTCCTCCATCGTTGCATCCAAGGCAACCGTTTGCGAGGCCGTAAGCTGGATCGCATTCATCCCATAAGGTGGCGGCACAAGTTGGATGAGTGCTGTTCCCCAGACCGAGCCTAAGAAAAGCCCGCCCGCTAAATGGCTCACGCCGCTGGCGATGTATCCCAGCCACAGACTGCGCGAAGGGCCACCCGTGGTGCCCGCGGCTTGCTCGATCTGAAGTGGGATTTTATTGATGCGAATTGGCATGCGGGTCATCACAGAAAATCAAGATGCGGCGTGGCGTCGGCGCACACGTGGGCGCTGTCGCCCGATCCGTCTCCCAAATCTATCCGAACGAGAATTGCCCGCCAAGGTGCGAGTGACGGCCGGCAACGATCCCCACCTCCCGACCACGCGACCGGCGGACCGCGAAAGTCACCTTCGAGCAGCCCTTGAGCGGGGAATGTCGTCGCAAGCGGTTACAAGATAGGGATATACGGCATTTCGAATGGATTTGGCGGGATTGGAACGCGGCTGGATGCTTTTCCCGAAAGCAGTGGACATTGGTTGTGATATTTGCGACTATGGAGCAAGGTACTGTTCACATCTTCTTCCCAGCCTCGTTCACTGGTAGATTCTTATTCAGAGGAGGGGACCGTCATGACTCGGTCACGCAATGCGTTTACGCTTGTCGAATTGCTAGTGGTGATTGCCATTATTGGCATCATCGCAAGTTTGCTGCTGCCTGCTGTTCAATACGCGCGAGAAGCGGCTCGCCGAGCGAACTGCATCAACAATCTGCGCCAGTTGGCCGTTGCCGCGCAGGGGCATGAAAGCCGTAAGCAACGTTATCCAGGTTTTCAGGAAGTGATTGGTGGGAAACGGGCCAATTGGGTCGTCGCGATGCTTTCCGACCTCGACCAGCAGCAGATATACGATCGTTGGGCCGATAACACGGTTTCCTTCGCGGCTGCTCCTAGGCCCTTTCTCGCATCGATGTACTGCCCCAGCCGTCCTAACAGAAACACGGGCGTGGCCACAAATTCTTATGTCGCCAATCTGGGGTTCGCGCCGCGCGCGTCGGATTTGGCGCCTTTCAATACCCGCAACGTATTGAATGTAGTCGCCCCTACCAGTGGTTACGACTACTGGGATGCCCACCGGAAAGAAAACGGTGCCTTTGTTGACCGCTATAGTTCCGCGGCGGCCAGCACCTGGTCTGTTCCTAAGCATTTGATTACGGTTACCTCCACGGATATGCGAGACGGCAAGAGCAACACAATGTTGTTTTCTGAAAACCTGGCTGCTGGAACATGGGACGTCCCCGGTTTGGCAACAGGCATGGTGTGGCTGTATGCCAACGACGATCCGGGGGTTCCTGTCAATCCATCAATTGCCACGGGAGCCGTAATTGCACCGACTATACCTCCTCCGGCCAAAGCCAGGATCAATGGCGATAAACAGGTTATAGCCTCAACGGCCGCTGAATTCGCTCGCCCGTCGGCCATTCACTCGGGTGGTGTCAATGTGGCGTTTGCGGATGGAAATACGCGATTCCTGAGTGAGAAAATCGCGTACCACGTTTACCAGTCGTTGCTGACGCTGCGTGACGATCGATCCGACATGCCGTACCGACTATATGTGTTGAATGGAAATGATTTCGAGTAGTAAGAGCGTCTGCGACGCTCATGGCTCGAGAGATTGTCGATTCAACGCCCGCACAATTGTGCGGGCGTTTTTTAGTTGGCCGGTCATCGTCAGTCACCATTGTTGTGTAATTGCCGCGTAGAGTCTTTCTTGGTCACTTCTGCGCGCCATGCGCGTGTTTGAAAGTCGTAGGCGCACTCCGTGTGCCTGTCACTTTGGTTGCGGCTGTCGGTCCGCAGTAGGAAGAATCGGCCAATCGACTTTCTGTGGGTCCGCTGAGGCCTTTTGGCGGTGGCGTCGGTGGCGTCATTCAGCAAAAAAGAAGTGGACATCGACGGCCAGTTTTGTCAGTATGATGAACGATCATCCATTCAGTTCTTCCCAGCCTCGTTCACTAGTGAATTCTCTTTCAGAGGAGGGGACCGTCATGACTCGGTCACGCAAAGCATTTACGCTTGTCGAACTGTTGGTGGTGATTGCTATTATTGGCATCATCATGTCCATGCTGCTACCTGCGATTCAAGCCGCGCGTCACAGCGCTTGGAAACTTCAGTGTTCGAATAAATTGAAGCAGTTGGCCATCGCCACAAAGGGGCACGAAGCTAGTAAGGGGCGACTTCCGGGTGCCATGGAAGTCGTTGGAGGCAAGCGGGCCAGTTGGGTCGTCCCGTTGTTTCCTTACGTCGGGGAACAACAATTGAACGACCGTTGGACCGATCCCACGGTTACCCAAGCGACCGCAAATACGCACTACATTAAGTTGTTCATTTGTACGGCTCGTCCAGGCCTTGATACCAGCGTGGCCAGCAACAGCTATATCGCGAACATAGGCTTCGGACCGCGCGGCAGTGACCCGTCACCTTTCGGTCCTGCAGCTACAGCAACTGCGCCGACCAGCAGCTACGACTATTGGGTTGCCCGCCGTAAGGCAAATGGCCCGTTTGTCGATCGCTATACTGCCAGAGCGAACGGTTGGAAGATTGCAAAAACTCTGATTACCGTCAGCTCGACGGATTTTCGCGATGGGACGAGTAACACAATCCTGTTTTCCGAAAACTTGGCTGCCGGACAGTGGCACGTGACCGGACTGCCAACGGGCATGGTGTGGTTGTATGCCAACGAGTCAGGAGTGCCCGTCAATTCGGGATATGAAACTCAAGCGGTGCTCGCACCGTCCGCGGTACCCGCCGTAGCCAGGATCAACGGCAACAAGATGACGCTTGCCAGCGTGACCGCTCCGGAACATGCTCGCCCGTCGAGTATGCATTCGGGTGGCGTCAACGTGGCGTTTGCGGACGGCAGTGTGCATTTTTTGAACGAAAAAATCGTGTACCACGTTTATCAGTCGCTGCTGACGTTGCATGACCGACACTCGGACATGCCGTACCGACTATATGTGTTGAATGGAAATGATTTCGAACAGTAAGAGCGTCTGCGACGCTCATGGTTCGAGAGATTGCCGATTCAACGCCCGCACAATTGTGCGGGCGTTTTTCAGGCGCGGGTCATCATCTTCGCCGCCCGCGCTACTTCTTGCCTTGCCGCCGCTTCTCGGCGAAGAACCGGCTCAAGATTGCACCGCACGGTTCCGCCAGTACACCGCCGACCACGTCGGCCCGATGGTTCAGGCGGAAATCGTCCAACAAGTGATACAGTGATTGTACCGCCCCTGTTTTGGCGTCAGTCGCCCCGTAAACCACGTGGGGAATTCGTGATTGCACAATCGCGCCGGCGCACATGGGACACGGTTCGAGCGTCACATAGAGTGTACAATCTTCCAGCCGCCAGCTTCCCAGCGATTCGGAGGCCTGTGTTATGGCGATCATTTCCGCGTGCGCCGTCGGGTCGTGCAACATTTCCCGTTGGTTGTAGGCGGCAGCGATGACAGTGTGTCCGTGCACGATGACTGCGCCCACAGGAACCTCATCTTCGGCCAGCGCTTGCTCGGCCTGTTGCAGCGCCATCCTCATGTAGACATCGTGCATAAGCAAATCGAAATGGATGCGTGGTTCGGATCTCTGATGTCGAGCGCTAGCGTTTTCCTTTGTCTCTTGTCAGTTCGCGAATGCGAATCTTTCGCAGTGCCGAACGCGTTTCAAAGGCGGCGATCCCTAAGGGCGCGGATAGATCGACTTCTCCACGCGTGCTGATCTTGTGGCCGACAAGGCTCTGATCGACGACCTGCTTCTCGTCGATCCACGCCGAGATGTTCTTCGGCGTAACCCGCACACGAATCTTGTACCAGCGTTCAGAATCGAAATTCATGTACCGTGTTGTTTTGTTCTCGGAAGCGTCTTTGCCATCAATGCTGGATAACCCCACCACGGCTCCCGCCCATCCACCGACAATGAAACTGCAATGGGATTTGTCCACCGGAAACGTCAGTGCGCAAAAGAAATCGACTCCGTCAACCTTCATCGCTTCCAGGCTGATTTCGTAATTTGTGCGCGGAAGCTGTTTTCCTTTATAGGTGATTCCGGTTAACGACGATCCAAAATCCATGTGGATAACGCCGTCCTCGGCTGTCACATCGCCCTCTCCGCCAAAATTGGTGATCTTCCAATCTGTGAGAGTCCGGCCATCGAATAGGTCGCGCCATTTGACGCCTTTCTTTTCCTGACCGGCTTGATCGTTGTCATCGGCCGCGGCCAGTGAGACAAAGGCTGCTAGCATCAGCGCAAACATAGAAGAAGAAAGCAAATAGGAAGGTCGTATCATCGTGGCTCCCGGAATTCGAGTTCTTGTGCGGGGAAATCCCGATTGCCTGATAGTAACCGTGAGGTATACTCTTTTGCAATCACTTGTCGGCACGGTTTCAATGCACCAAATCTTCCGGGGCGGAATTCCCGTCAGCTGTTTTTTTGCCTTTCATCTAGTTCGCCATGGTCTCACATATGCGCCGCACTGTCATTGGCTTGCTGGGACTGTACTGGTTGGCGTTGTTTGTGGGCACGCACATCCCCGTTACTTTGAAGGGGGGACATGGCAGCGACAAGGTACTGCATTTTCTAGCATATGCGGGCCTTGCATTCTTGATGTCCCTTGTCGTTGGCGGACGCCGACCAACTTGGCGGACATTTGTCTTGGTATTGGTAGTGACCTTGACGTACGCTGGATTCGATGAGTTTTCTCAACTGCTGGTTGGTCGTCACTGCGATTTTTGGGACTGGGTTGCTGATTTTGTGGGTGTCGGGCTTGGCCTGTTTGGCTATTGGGTCGTGGCAGTGATATATCAGTTCTGGTTGCTCGCCGGCAACCGCCCAAAGGCCGAAATCGCAACACGGTAGCGAATGAGCTGACTGGAGAGACGAATCATGGCCAAGTTCGCAGTCGTTCTGGCCGCAGCAGGCAAGAGCAGCCGTTTTCGAGACAAGCACTACAAGAAGCCGTTTGCGCCGCTAAAGGACCGAGCGGTCTGGCTTCATTGCGCGGACAAGTTTCTCAATCGCGACGACGTGGTTCAAGTGTTGATCGTGATTGCACCAGAGGATCGCGAACGATTTATGGATTCATTCGGCGCGAATGTCGCTATCCTAGGCATCGATGTCGTTGAAGGCGGCGCGGAACGATCGGATTCGATTGCCAATGCTTTGGAACGAGTCAATGACGAAGTGGACTATATCGCCGTCCATGATGCGGCTCGACCGTGTCTGGCCAACGAGTGGATTGATAGCGTCTTCCTGAAGGCGGCGACCACAGGGGCTGCGATGCTGGCGATTCCGATCACCGGCACCGTGAAACGGGTTGGCGAAAAGGGGGTGATTCAGGAGACGGTGCCACGAGACAACTTGTGGGAGGCGCAAACGCCGCAAGTCTTTCGCAAAGGTATCCTGTTGAAGGCCTACGCACAACGTGGCAATCAACCGGCGACAGACGACGCAGAACTTGTGCAGCGGATCGGCCAGCCGGTAACCGTCGTCACGGGCTCGCCCATCAACTTGAAAATCACAACGAAAGAAGATCTGCGGCTTGCGGCAAACGCATTGAACGCGCTGCCGAAACCCAAACTGCCCGGTGCGACCCATCCCTTTGCAGACGATGATCTCTGGCGTTGAGTCGAGATTTTCGAACCTGTCTTGATCGAGTATCGCGAATCCATGAAGTTTGACATCTTTGCCGACCTGAAGTGGCGCGAGCTCATCCACCAATCAACCGACGATGCCAGTTTGCCCGCCTGGCTTGGCGACCGTCGCACTGTTTACATCGGATTCGATCCGACGGCGGACAGCTTACACGTTGGCAGTTTGATGCAATTGATGTTGCTGCGTCGCTTCCAATGCGCGGGACATCGACCGATTGCACTTGTCGGTGGCGCGACTGGCATGATCGGCGACCCCAGCGGCAAGAGCGATGAACGCAATTTGCTGTCAATCGACGCACTGAGGGCAAATGTCGTAGGCCTGGAAAGTCAGATGCGACGATTTCTGGACTTCGACTCCGCCGAAAATGGCGCGCTGCTGGTCAACAACTTCGATTGGATGCGCAAATTCAGCTATCTCGACTTCCTCCGCGATGTTGGCAAGAACTTTCCTGTCAACGTGATGCTGGCGAAGGACTCGGTGAAAGGGCGACTGGAACGGTCCGATGCCGGATTGAGCTACACCGAATTCAGCTACATGTTGCTACAAGCCTACGACTTTGCCTATTTGAACGAAGCTCACGGTTGCGAACTGCAAATCGGCGGCAGCGACCAATGGGGAAATATCACTGCCGGCATTGATCTTGCCAGACGGATGTGCCGAGCGCAACTTTATGGAATCACTTCGCCACTGCTGACTGACAGTGAAGGAAAGAAGATCGGCAAGACTGAAAGTGGCACAAAAGTCTGGCTGTCCGACCGACGTACGAGCCCATATCTGTTTTACCAATACTGGATCAACATGCCGGACGACGATGCCGGGAAGTGCCTGCGATTCTTGACCGAGATGCCTCGCGAAGAAATCGAGGCGCTCGACCAGGCTCGCCGTAACGAACCACAACGGCGGGAGAGCCAGCGTTGCTTGGCCGAAGAATTAACACGATTGGTACACGGCGAGTCGGGACTTGCGGCCGCACTGGGCGCGACCCAAGTTTTTTTTGGCGGTGAAATCAGTGGACTCTCCGACCATCAACTGATCGAGATCTTCCCAGATGTTCCAAGTAAGACATATTCAATAAGTGTATTGGATGGCGAAGGGCTTGGGATTTTAGACGCGCTAGTCGATGCAGGGTTGGCAAAGTCGAAGGGCGAGGCCCGACGGTCCGTCCAACAGGGCGGAATCTACGTCAACAATCGTCGTGTTTCCGATCCAGAAACCAGGCTAACGAGGTCGGATCTGGCGAGCGATTCCGTGATCGTGCTCCGCTCGGGCAAAAAACGCTACGCGCTGCTGCGATTCACCGGCTAAGTGAAATCGAGGCGTGGCGACCCCAAAAACGCGGGGAAACCTCGAATAAGCTATGATATTATAGGGTCTTCATGTCTGTTGACTCGTCAAGCGGTGCGGATTACTATTCCACCGCCGAATAACCGTCAGCCGGTTCTCCTCTTGGCTTTGTGGCTATCCCACTAATTTGCTTGAGTGAGTGATTCCGTGCGCATCAACATTCGTCTGATTTTCGCTTCACTGATTTTGCTGTCGACCGTCGCCGGCGGCGTGGCGCTGCTGCTTTACTCGGCGTCGCGCCACGAACCGCAGTTCTACCAGCAGGCGCTGCGGGTCGAGCCAGAACTGCAACGCGAGGCAGGCGACGAGTTGGAAAAGAGTGTCCTCCAGTTGCACAACACGGCACGTACCGAAGGACGTTGGGAAGCGGTCTTTACGGAAGCGCAGATCAATGGCTGGCTCGCCGCCGACTTGCCCGAAAAGTTCCCGCATTTGTTACCGGCCGGTACGGATCAACCGCGCGTTTCAATTGATCCGCAGCAAATCAAGATCGCCTGCCGCTACCAACGTGGAAGTGTGAACACGGTCATTTCGTTTGATCTGACTGTGGATTTAACGAGCGAGACTAACACGCTGGCGGTACGTGTCTCCAAAGTCCGAGCCGGCGCGTTGCCAGTACCACTCAAACGATTTCTAGCACCCATCACGAAAGCGAGTGCGAATTCTGACATCACTTTGCGTTGGAGCCAGGCCGATGGTGACCCGGTGGCTTGGGTAACCGTTCCCCACCAGCATGAAGACTACTCGCATCGTGAAATCTATTTGGAGACTATTGAAATCCGCGATGGTGAGATTGTGTTGGCGGGACGCACGCAAAAATCCGGTGAAAACCAGCATGTCGTCGCTCGACTGTCGCAAGGACCGAAGACGACCGCCGGCAGTCAATCCGATGTTGGCTTGTCGAATGTAATCATCCAGCGGTGATCGACACCGGCGGTGAATCTGACGCGGCCGTTCCACCGACGCCCGCGCAGATCGAGCACCCATTGTTCTGGGCCCTCTTCCAGCACGTCGAAGTCGCCGCAATCCCATTGCCTGACGTCGCCGCGACCACGCGACACGGGGCCTTCGAAGTCGAGGTAATCCAGGCGATGATCCTCAAGCTGATCGACGTGTAACGATTGCCCAGCGGTCGGCTCTATTGGACACGCGAAAGTCCGCAGCACGTCGCCACACTCGAACATGAGGTCCCAATGCAGAGGGCGTGTCGAGTCAGGACCGGGATGATGGCGAAGAATCACAAAGCGTGGCATGGTTAGTCAATTCTCGTTGACCATCGTCTCTTCGACCACAGCGATAGGCTGCGGGGTACGCAGGCTGCTGACTTCGACGCGAAATGGCCATGGTCCAACTTGCCGGCCGACAACCCCGATACGAAACATCCGCGTGCCGCCAGGTCGCATTTCAGAGATTCGTTCGACTCTGACAATCCGGTTGTCATCGCTGATGGAGATCGACAAGTCGGCCGAAAGGCTCACGAATCCTTCGTATTTCAGGCCTTCCGGAAGGTGAAACGTCACCTCCACGTTGCGATCTTGGATGTTGCGGTCATTCTTAAGCTCGATGATGTAGGTTGTTTTTTGACCTAAGCCGATCGGGTCTTCGGTCTCGGCCATCGAGATTTTTAGTGTGCCTGACACGGGGGCTGTCGGTGGAACGTCGTCTATCCGAGGTGGTGGTTCGTCCAGTGGCACGACCGGGGCTGCCTGAATCGTCGTCGTTGTCGTATCTGCCGCAGTGATTGCTTGGCCCGTGGTCACGCGGACAGCCATTTCCGCTTGTGCGTTGGGTGGATCACATGTGCACTGGATCCGGCGTTCTGTCGTCTCGCCTGGTTTCAGTGACGGGATGTCCCACAACAGACCTTCTTGCGTGTATCGTACGCCCGGAGAAATTGCCGTTGGTGTGAGGCTCGCATCGGGTACGGCCAGTAGTTTGACGGTGGTCAATTCAGCCTCGCCGGTGTTGGTCACACGAATCTTGTAAATGGCCGATTCGCCCGCGGTCCGTTGTTCGGGACCGGTCACTTCAACCACCACACTGCGACGCGGCTCCGTCGCATCGACACAGGCCCGCAAGCTGGCGGCATGACCGCCGGCGGCGGCGACTTCGACCGTGTGACAATGCTGGCCCGCCCTTTGGATAATAAAACTGACACCGATCTGTCGCACGTCGCCAGGGCCTAGGTCGCCAACGGCTCGTTCGATCGGGCTCCGTTCTCCGCCCGTGTGACGTAAGCCCGCATCGAACTGGTCACGGATGATCACGTTGGAGACGGGCTGATCACCGGTGTTGGAGACTTCAATGTTGAAGTGCACTCGCTCGCCAACTTTGGCCGTTGTGGGCGGGTCGAGCACACGCAGGCCCAGTGCGGATTGCACGACCCGGGTCGACACACTACTTTCTGCCGACACGCCTCCGTCTGCATCGGCACGAACGTGCAGCCTCTGATCGCCCGCGCCGTCTGCGCGGCACCGAACTTCAAAGCGGTGCGTTTCCCGTGGTCCCAGGTTTCCAAGCTGCCAGCGCAATTGACGTGTCAACTCTTGTGACGGCGGTGGCGTGCTTCCGAGGTACTTCATCAGCACGGGGATTTCGGCCACCATGATAGTATCTTCGGCAGGTAGATCACCAGGGTTAGTGACTTCCACAAGGTAGCGTAAGGTCGCGCCCACCGCGACGGTCGCCGGGCCGCTGGTCTGCACCGTTAAGCCCGGAGCGCTCCATGTGACGGTTGTGAAACCGGTTCCGACTGGGACATTCTCTGGACTGCCAATCGTATCTCGCGGTGTCAGGATCTGTACGCGAACTTGCGTTGTGCCCGGACCGGCAGTTCGTGGCAGCAAATCCGCGCTAGCGGCTCCTTTCGTGTCGGTGTTGACCTCAATGGTCTTCTGACCATTGGCTTCAAAGACGACATCTGGCCCACTGATGATCTCGTAGCGCACCAGCCAATGCTGTGCGCCTTCGCCAGATGATGCACGCGTGACATTGGTGGTCAATGTATGACGCTGGCCGGCTCGCACGACGGCCGGACCGGGGAGGGCCCATTGTGCGTCAACCCAGTGGACCCTTGCAGTCTGTCGGCGTTGTTCCCAGTTCTCGGCACCAGTTGCCACCGCCGAGATGTAGCTGACGCCTTCGCTGGGCGACGTGATCGTAATCCACGACTGGCCTTTTCGCAGCCATACATCGTCATTCGGATCGGGTGTGCCGCGATCAATCCAGTGCGCGCTGGACGAAGTGTGGGCAATCGCAAAGTTGCTGCTTAACTTATTCGGCGCTTTGTCCAACAACTTTGCGAAGTTTGAATGACCGGTTTTGTTTACATCGACAATGTTGCCGACACTTTCCTGCGACATCGTCCATTCCACCGGTTGCTTCGTTACGTAGTAGCCGCGTGGTCCGCAAATGCCTCCCAACAGCACCACCTCAGTGCCGATGGGCGCGACCATCTTCATGGGCGAGACGATGAGCCGATCCTGGGCTCTGGGAAACGCAACGGCTTCTGTTCCGGGGATAACCGGGCAGGGCGGAACGCCTGTACCGATTGGCGCCATGGGGCCGATAACAGTCGACGCCTCAGGGCAGGGCGGCACGATCGGTGGCTCGGTAAAAGCGGGACGCGGAAAAAATGAGTGCCCTTGCCCGGGCGCAGCCGTGGGAAAGACAGTGGTTGTCGTGGCAGGTGCGAAAATCCGCGTACCCGTCGGATCAATTGCAGGTACGCGCACATTGGCGCAACCTGTTAGCAAAGCACATACGGCCAATCCGATGACGGTATTTCTGGTTGTTGCCGAAATCCACATGCGCAATCGCAATCCAAAGGGAGACGAAAGGAAACCTTTCGCGAAAACGTAGCACGCGTTTTGGCAACCTGTGGCGATTAATCACCAAACAGTGATGCCAAAGTGCAACGGTTTTTGGCAAACCCGTTGGATTGAAACAGTGGCGCGGATTATGAGGTGAACGCCGCGCTCAGTTCATTGAGCAATGCACGTTCGGAGGTGGAAATCCGATCCAGTCCCAGCGCACCGCCAGCCGCCTTGGCCACTTTCTCAGCCCGACCCATGACCGATGTCTTGAGGCCCTTCAACTCGCCAGGCGAAAGCTGATCGGCAAGGGCACCGACATAACTGATCCATGCCTCTTTCAAGGCGAGCCCTGGTTGTTGCGATAGCCAGTCTTCCAAAAGCTGAAGGCAGACGGCGTTGATGCCCTCAGAATTGGCAGCCGAAATCACCGCCCTGCGCTCATTTTCGTCGATTTTCCCGTCGGCCCAGGCGACCAACACCAACGGTGCCAACGACATCGCGGCAAACGACTCTCCCCTGATCCCGGTAGCCGCCAGTTTGTCGAGGACCGCTTCATCTTCGAGATGGCATATCTCACGTATGGCCTGTTTGGCGTTTTCGGTGGTCACTTTCTTTTTCAGTTCTGCAAGCAACTCTTGGTTGCGTGCATAGAAAAACGACTCTTCCAAAGCCCGTTCACGTTCGCGAAATGCATCGCCATGTTGCATTTTTCCGGATCCAAGATAAAGGTAACTGACTTGTATCAATAGTCTTACGGATTATTGTAACGGACCATAGTAGGCTTGGCTATCGCTCCTGTCCGAGACCTGCCATGAATGGCTCTCCGAGCCGAGTTGCTGAATCCGGGCTGGTTTACGTTCTTCACGTGGTGCTTTTGTCACTTCGCGTAACCCATGCGATAGACTTAGGATAAAGGGTACGACTACCAACGAGGAAATAGGGGGGGCTTCGAGCTGTTTGGGGCATCTTGAAATACACCTATTGCCGGGAAACTCGTCCTATTAGCCCCTTTCTACGTACTCACGCAAAAGGTCGTTATTCGGCAATCTTCCCGTAGATTAAATCAACGATTCCTGATAAGAAATTGGATAGAGGCCGTTTTGGGCGTCATCTTGCCGTTCGGTGAAAGCACCACTGGAGTGGTGGAGGTGCCTGTTTTGAACAGACTGTTCTCGGCATTCAGACGTCCCCGCGAGATCAATCATGCGCATCAATAATCAAGGAGTAATTGGCATGGGAGCCCACAAGCGTACCTTCAGGGTACTCGCAGTTTTTCTTGTGCCGCTTTGCCTCGGATTGGTTTCCGTTCGGCCGGTTCGGGGTGCCGACGATGCGCCGCAACCGGAGGGCAGTGAGGCCGCGAAGACCGACGTGTCGAAGACATCGCAAGAGGCGAAAGGAAGTTTTCAACCGATTTCGCCAGAGACGGTCACACAGTCAAAATCCGAGTTAGACGCATCAATCCAGCGGTTGGTGGATTTCCTAACGGTCAATTCGGATGACGCAGACCGATTGAAATCACAGCTCAAGTGGGATGTGATGACAGCCGAGCTTGCCAAGGAGAAACCGAATCTCGGCACGCTTGATGAGTCGCTCAACGCATTTCACGAGAACGTAGACGGTTTGGAAGCCGCGCCATTCTTGGAGACGCGTGCCTTACTGCGAACGTACATGAACACCGTGTTGTTTTCCGGCGACGCCGAAAAGACTAAACAAGCCTACGCAACGCGGATGGAGGACCTGACAAAGCAACTGGACAGCTATGCAACGGCTCCGAAGACTGACACGGCAATCGCGATCGGTCGACATTTGGGTTGGTTCGAGCGTGCGCGGCAGTCGCCGCAGGTCATTAAGGCGGTTCGAGAGCAGTACTCACATCCAAATCTGTTTGCGGAAGTATCTCATCGGCTCTTTGCTGCGGGCATCGACGACGAAGTCGAGCAGTCGCAGCAAGTGACGAGTTACATTTTGGGTACATCGATTTACGGCACTGCCAACATCTCAGGTCGCATTACGTCGGCCTTCGTGCCGGATCCCGAGCGGGCCTCATTCGATCTGCTTCTCAAGGGAAATATCTATTCAGACAATGTCGGGTACAACGGGCCCGTGACGATCTACAGCACCGCCAATACTTCGATTGATGCGGACAAACGCGTCCACATTGACGCAGCTGGTTTCTTGACAGATTCCGCATGGGCTCGCTGTGCTACCGGATCGAATATTCACAGCATCGCTGCGCGTAGTTGTCTCGTTCGAAAAATCGCCTGGAATCGGGCTGCGAAAAACAAGACAAAAGCCGAACGATTGGCAGCAGGACAAGCTCAACAACGTGTTGCCGGGAACTTTGACGAACAGGCTGCCGAGTTGTTAGCCGAGCCAGAAACAGGCTACGCAGATCAGTTTCGCAATCCATTGATTCGCCGTGGTGGTTTTCCCAAGGTGATGAAACTGAGCACCCTAGTGAATCGCTTGACCGTCAAAATGTTGCAGGAGAGTCCTTTTCAGTTGGCGGCACCGAACGCGCCTCCGGCAATTGGCGAGGGTCATGATCTTGCAGTTCGCGTGCACGAGTCGTTGGCTGGCAATTTTTCGGAATCCCTGCTAGGCGGTGTCAAAGTGACGGACGAGCAGATGGTGGAGATGTATGTGGAAGCCAGTCGAGAGGTGCCGAAAGAGATGCAAATCACGGATGAAACCGATCCTTGGGCCATTACGTTTGCTCGGATCCAGCCCATTAGCGTCCGCTTTCACGAAGGTAGTGTGCATATCGAAGTTCGCTTGCGCAGCCTGCATCGCGGCGAGGAATATCCTGCGGTCAATCTTGCCGGAGACGAGATTCGGATTGCCGCGGACTACAAGCTCGACATGGCCGACGGTGGGATTCAGTTGGTGCGTCCTGAGGGTGATGTACAGATCGACTTTCTCCAACGTGGCAAGATCGTGGGTGGGTTGGCGCAAGCCGCACAGAAAGGTTTCCTGCAGAGTAAATTCAACGCGATGCTGAAGCCCAGATTGCCTGAAGAACAGTCCGATGGAATCAAGTTGCAGGGACGATGGGAGCGGGTCGGTAAGCTGGTCGCCCGCGAAGCCAAATCCGCCGGCGGGTGGCTCGTCCTAGGTTTGGCGCAGGTGGCACCCGAGGAAACCGGCGTAGCGGCGGATGCGCAACCGACTGCATCGGCTGACCAACCGGAAATCACCACAAATGCCAAGCCAAACGCGGCCACGCCAGCGGCAAATGAGACTGCTGGGATTGAATGACACCGGCAATAGGATGCCTCATGAACCGCTGGGTTGATATCAGCTTCGATTGTCTTCCGTTGCGCAGCGTTGGGAGGTTGGATATTCCACTCGATGCGTCGCCAAAATACCAGGCACTGTGCAAACGCATCAAAGCCGCCATCAGCCAACATGGTCTGCACAACACGTATTACCTGTTCAACGCCAAGTGCGTTTACCATCTGACCAATTCAGACGATCTGGGATCGCTGGAATTCAAATTCGAAGGCGTTGCTTTAACAGATAGCACCGACGCCAAGACCGAACGATCTGACCTGCAGGTCAATCTGGTTCGGGAAACTTGCCAGTGGCTGACCGAACCGGTCGTCGCGTGGTTTGCAACCACGGTTTCGAAGTCCGTCGAGACCGAATTCGATCGTTACATTGCCGCTGGCGATCTAGACCAGGCCAAACAACGAATCGAACAGATTCAGGCTGCTAGCGACGACGCCGGTGGCTTTGTCGGCATGTATCTGTAACCGCGGATTATTCACGAACGGGCGTTCAGCGGTGTAAGCCAGTTTGTGAAATCTACGTGGTAAGCAGACTTTTTCGCTTTTAAGCCTCTCTTGCTTCAAGAGTTAAGATCCGTCTCTCCCTCTGGAGATCGTGCAGCTTTCAAGTCGTTCTTGCTTCTCGAGTTAGGATCCAGTCACCTCTCCTTCCGGGAGAGGTCGGACGCGGTAGCGGCCGGGAGAGGGCGACTATGATCAGTGCGAACATTTCACTCTATGAAAGCCGATAAAGCCCCTCTCCCGCGGCTGAAGCCGCGACCTCTCCCAAGGGAAAGTAACATGATGTGAAAACCGCTGCAAACTGACAACTAAAAAGCGAAAAAGTCCCCGAGGGGAAAAGGGACTCGCTGCCGGCTTTTTCTCGTAGTCAAAAGCGAAAAAGTCTGCAGAGGTGTGGGGCTTCCATTTGCTGTCCGGCAGCCGATACTGGATACTGGTTTGAATCCTTGGATGTTGGTGGTATCCAACGTCACTCGAATTTGTGAAAGCCGTTGCAGCTTGAGCCTATTTGTCCTTGCGGGAGCGATGAAGATGAAGAAAGTACTTTCGGTTAGTTTTGTGTTTTCCTTGACCGTCGTTTCTGCTGCCAGCTTGCTTGCGGAAGAATCTCGAGTGACAGACATGCCGCTGGTTTTCAGCGAAGATTTCGACGAAGGGCACGACCGCTGGGAGTTGACCGACGACAAAGCGTGGACGCTAAGAAAGGTCGACGGCAACAACGTCTTTGGACTGAATAAACGCACGAGCGACTATAAGCCAAAAGTCCGCAGTCCGCACAACATTGCGCTGATCAAGGACCTTGAGCTAACAGACTTTGTGATCACCTTTAAAGTAAAAAGCACCAAAGATACGGGCAACCATCGCGATTGCTGTGTATTTTTCTGCCACAAGGATGCGACGCATTTCTACTATTGCCACCTCGGCGCTCGCCCAGACCCTCACAGCGGACAGATCATGATTGTCAAGGATGCGCCGCGACTCGCCCTCACGAAAAACCAGAGCCGGACGCCGTGGGGTGACGACTGGCATCAGGTCAAGGTAACTCGCAATTCCAAAGATGGTAGCATCAAGGTCTACTTTGATGACATGAAGAAGGTTCATATGGAAGTGAAAGATTCAACCTTCGGCAAAGGCAGGATTGGTATCGGTTCGTTCGACGACATGAACGACTTCGATGAAATTCGAGTCTACGGCAGGTGATGAACGTCGAACATCCAACGTTCAACGCCGAACGTCTGAACGACGGAAATTCAAAACTCACACCTGCTCCCTTCCCCTCGCCACCAAGCGTTCGGTTTTGGGGTAACTCGCGCTAACACTCCACAGTCTTCGGATCCTTGGAGGTCGTATCTTCTTCCGCCTCATGTCGTCGAAGAAACACGTTTTCCAAAAACACCATCTTGGCAGATTGTGGCGAATTCTTCGGAAAACCTTGGCGGTGGGTCGACGGGCGGCCAGAAGATCTCCTGTCGGATCTGGCGGACGACCTCACGCGCTGTCGCGTCTGCGGCTTCCAGATCGGCTGTTGTCCATTTCGCCAAAATGAACGCAACTTGCGTCGTGTCTTTGGGAAGGGTGACAAACCCCAATTGAACGGGTCCGCTGATGCCAATCGCAGTGGCCAAATGGCGATAGAGCGGAAGTTGAAGATCGGTCCAACGGCCACCCTGCTGATGCGTCTTCTCTGGCGAGTTGCCTGTATCGGAGGTCTTGTAGTCGAAGATCACACGCTGACCTGTTTCACGGTGCACGTCAATGCGGTCCATTCGGCCTGTCAATCCGATGATCTCGCCATCGACATCGAACGTGGCTGGGTCTTGATTTGCATCGGGAACTTCAGTGTGTTCGATCCGCCAGCCCGCGGCGAACCAATCTGCCTGGTGTTGGGCAAAGGCGTTCAGGCGAAAGCGCAACTGTTCAATCTGCACTCGCACGAATGGCAACACATGCCGTCCGTAGGTCGTTCTCACCAGCAAGTCGAGTTCGTGATTAAGCGCACGGCGGATTTCGTCGACATCACTCGATTCACGACTGGCCCCTTCACCGAATCGACGCAACGCCTCATGTGCCAGGTTGCCGAACGCTAATGGGCTCAGTTCGCGGGCAGCATCGTCGCTTGACCGCAACCGTAAGACGTGCTTCAGATAGAAACGGTATGGGCAGGACAGATAATCTCGAAAACTGGTTACTGTCAGACGCTTCAGAGGTTCGGCAAGTGGTTGGGGATGTGGAATTTCCAAGGTAGACGGTGCCATGTCGCTGGACGAGGCAGCACAGGCGATCGCGGGGCTATTGTGCCTCGACGCTGTAAGTGGCGCAAAAAAGGTCATCGCGCGCCGGGCGACGGATTGGTCGTCGCCCGTAAACAGCAAACGGCTTGGGATCAGTGGATCGCCATCTCTGTTTCGCCTTCCAACTAGAAGATGCAAGGACGCGCGGGTGCCGAGTAATAGGCAAAGCGCATAGGCATCGCGAGCATAACGGCGGGCGTTGTCAATCAGTCCCAACCGATTTCGCAAGGCATTCGGCAAGAATAGATCCGACGTGACCGATGATGGGACGAACCGTTCATTCAGCGTCGTCACTACCAATGCCGGGGCATCGTCCAAAGGCAGTTCTAGCCATCCGAGCAATTCGACTGCTGCCGCGCCCATCATGCGTGGCACCGGCAGTGTTGCGATCAGCCCCAACAACAAGCGAATGGAATCGCAGGCCGACAGCCGCACATCCAGTTTCGACGGGATGGCTTCCATCTCTAACAGCGTGTTGCGGATATGGCTGCAGGTGGTGAGTGTCGACTGATCGGCATCGTTTTCGCGATCCAATTCGCGGTTGGCATAGACCATGGCGAGGCAATTCAAAATCGACTCACACCACTGGGCGAGGCCCCGGGGCTGACCTGCGAGATCTCGCGTCATTTCGCTGACCGCCTGTTCGATCGCCGATATCTGCTCATGTTTCAACGTTGGCCCCAACCACTGACCGACCAGCCGACCTGGCAAATGCTGGTTGTAATAGTCGTCAAGTTCCGCCAGCGCGTTGGCGTTGATTCCACGCCCGCGCAGCCAGAATTGCATGTCCGGATGGCGAACCAGTGACGCCAACTCTTGAAACCGGCCCCGATCTAGAAAATCGGCCAGCGCCTCCAGCAGCAGATAGGGTGCTGTTTCGCGCAGCGACCGCCCTGGCCCCCATCGCGAGGGTACACCATGCCTGGCGAGTACCCGTTCGACGTCAGGCACAAGTTGCTCGTCGGGAAAGCCGACAGCAATCTCGTCCGCCCGATACCGCCCCTTGTAACTTGCAATTGCTGCGGCGACGGCGTTGGCCTGGTCGGCAGGGCCATCGCAGACGCGGACTTGAGCGGCGTCGAGTGGCACGTCGATGTCGTTCCATTTGTCTGGTGCCAGACAGCCATGCGAATCGAACCGTTCACGCCATGCTTGCGGCGCGGCAACCAGGGCAACCACGTGTTGGGCGACTTGGTCGAGCATTTGGCGAACGGCCAGATTCATATCAACGGTTCCGACAAGCACGATATCGCGGTCGGTGTCGCATTCGTTTCGCTTGATAGCCTCCAACCGCGCTGTCTGTCGATCCCACAGCTGCAGATCGTCGAGCCGTCGAAGGTAAGCCGACTGTAGTTTTTCGAGCGAACTCCATCGCTGTTGATCGGGATGACCTGGCGTCTCAGCCAAACGCTCGGTCACGTCGGCAAATGCCAGACCATCCCCCGCCAATTCGACATGCAGCTGTCGCAGCATATCGGCCAGTTCTGCCCAGGCCATTACTTCGTCGCAGGCGGGAGGGTTGGGAATAACCGGCCATACCGTCTCTTGTGCCGCCGATTGCAGGGCAGACGACCAGGTAAACCGCTGCGTTAGTTCGTTGGCGAAGGGACGTTTCGGAGGATAGAGTTGCTCGGGCAAACGACCGACCGTTTCAATCGTGGGCGGCGTAAGCAGCAACCGATCCTGCGCGGCACGTTGAACCAAGATCTCCAGCAGGCGACGGCCTGCACGAGCCGCCGGTGTGACAACGATCACTTGCTGCAAATCCCATATTGCGGCCGTTCGATATCGCCGCAGCAGATAATCCGCCGCCAAGTCCAGCGCCGCACGGTCGAAGCCGAGAAACTCGCAGTGGATGGGCATTCAAGATGACTCGTGCGTGGTGATGAACGGCAAGTTCTTCGAGTGTGGCGATGGAGTTGAAACGCAGTGTCGAAACGACCCATCATTTAGCCAGCGATCCACTCCCAATCGACAGGCTGTTCCAAATCGATGACAGGAAGCGGCGCCTGGATGACTTCCACATACTTCTGGGATCCGCCTGTGTTGAAAATCACGACGCGTTCGTGCGGCTTGACCCAACCCTCGGCCACGAGCTTCTCGAGCGCCCCGACGCAGGCAGCGGTCTCTGGGCAAACTGAGATCCCCTCGGTCGACGCCGACAGGTCCATCCACTCGCGGAGCCGGGATTCTTCTGCTGCCACGGCGCAGCCACCACTTTCGCGAATCGCATCCAGAATCATGAAGTCGCCAACCGCGGCTGGAACACGCAGGCCGCGGGCAATCGTCTCGGCATTTTCGAAGGGTGTGGCAAACCGTTCGCCCTGTTCGAAGGCCCGCACGATGGGACAACATCCTTCCGCCTGCACTGAGACCATCCGAGGCCGCTGCTGGTGATTCAACCAACCTAATTGCGCGAGTTCTTCGAATGCTTTCCACATCCCGATCAGGCCTGTGCCGCCGCCGGTTGGATAGAGAATCACGTCTGGTAGTTCCCAGTCAAACTGCTCGGCCAATTCAAGACCCATCGTCTTCTTGCCTTCAATGCGATACGGTTCTTTCAACGTCGAGAGGTCAAACCAGTCCATATGCGGCTTGCCTTCACGGACGATCCGACCACAGTCAGTGATCAGACCATCAGCGACGAACGTCTTGGCACCGGCAACAACACACTCGTATTGGTTGATGATTGGTGTGTCCTGCGGCATGAAGACAAACGCTTCCATGCCCGCGCGGGCGGCGTAGGCTGCAGCCGCACCCCCGGCATTGCCCGCCGAAGGGACGGCAACGCGCTGGATTCCAAAACCGTGCGCCATCGTGATCGCCAAGGCCATCCCGCGGCTCTTGAAACTGCCGGTGGGCAACTGGGATTCGTCCTTGATCCACAAGTCACTCAGCCCCATTTGCTGGCCAAGTCGCGGGCAGCGCAAAAGTGGACTCATGCCTTCGCCCAACGTGACAATGTGTTGCCCGTCAGTGACAGGCAGTAGTTCACGATACCGCCAAAGTGTCGGCTGGCGATCTCGCAGCATGTCCTTAGAAAGCGATCGGCCGACGGCTTCCAAGTCGTAACGCACCCACAGCGGCCGATCCTTGTGCAGTGTTTGCACCTGTCCGGCGGGCAGTTGAGTGCCATCGATGGCGGCTTCAAGGTGCGTGACAAAGCAAGGCATCGGCGTCTCCCGGCGAGGTTTATGGAAAGCGTACCGGGATACCACTCTGGAGATAGATTGTCAATTCACCTGACGCGGTAGGGCCGCAGCCAAATAGGGCACGTGCCTGTATTTGGTACGCTCCCCGACCAACCTGCGGTCGGTGCCCGTCGCTAAAGCTTGACTCTAATACGACAAGTTTCCGACCATAAGGAGACCAACAGGGTTTCATCGTGAAGAGCGAGCCGCCGATTTGGCCAACACCTTGCGATATACCTCCGCAACGCCTTTCGCCATACTGCAATCAGAGAAGCCATCAATATGCGTTTGCATGGCGTTCTCTCGCAGCAGCTGCCAGTCCAACTCGCCGGCAACGACTTGTCGGATCTTCTCCGCCAGGTCACCGGGGTCACCGGGATGGACGAGGACGCCATTGATGCCGTCATCGATCGCTTCAGGGACTCCTTCCACTCGGCTACCGACAACCGGGACCCCAGCTGCCATGGCCTCTAGCACGACCATTGGCAACCCTTCGCCAAAGAGGCTGGGAAGCGCGAACAGGTCCATTCTTGCCAGCTCAGACGAAACATCTTCAGTGAATCCAACCCACTCGATCTGATCGACGATCCCAAGCCGGGCGACATGCTGCATGATCTCGTCTTGATAGTTTTTTGTCTCGAATGGTCCGACCACGCGAAGATTGACGGAAATTCCTTTCTCCTTCAGTCGCGCGATGGCACCCAAAAGCACTTCGAGCCCTTTCCGAGGCCGGAAAAGTGCGACGGCGCCGACGGTCCACACATTCTCTGGCAGCGTCGTGTCGCGCTTCCTCTTGGGAACTGGCACACCATTGGGAACGACGGAGATCACCTGGTCCGAATAGCCTTGTAGCTGCATATGTCGTCCCAGACTCTTGGAAACGGCGATCAGCGAGTCCGCTCGGCTCGCGCAAAAACATTCGTTCCAATGATTGATCTGATTCCGCCAACGGTTCGTGGTGTCTCGCAAAGTTGGGCTATGCACGTGGTAAACGAACGGCACGCGAGTTAGCCAAGCAGCCAGGCTGCCGATCAACGCGCTGCGCGGCGTGTGCGCATGAACAATCTCGTGCTCGCCTTCTTTGACAATGCGAGCCACTCGCAACATCGCCCGCAGATCAACACGGCTGAGCATTGAAACTACATGCAGCGGAACATGCGATTGACGCGAGATGGGAAATCGATCCGCTTTCGTACAGGCAAATTCGATTTCAAAACCACACTCCGGCAGCTGCATCGCCAACAAATCCTGAACGCGCTCGGCACCCGAATAGTGTTCACCGTTGATCACGTGCAGGACGCGCACCGGCGCGACAATCTGCCGCGGTGTTTTGGGGATCGCCGGCGCATGAGTAACAATGGGGATTTGTGAGCCGGTGGGGTGAAAGGCCGAAGTGGATTGATCGGTGGACATGGCTGCCTACTTGTGAACGTAATTCCCAAGACCATCCTCAAACGTACGTCATGCGGTCACCGGTCGGATTCAATTCCCCTAGCGATGCGGCACTTTCAGACGCACATGTATCTCGATTCAGGTTAGAATGAGCGGCCCTCGCACGACAATCGTTGCAAGTCGAATGACCGGATCCTGCCTGGAAGACCTTGCAGGAAGGCAACACGCCTCCTTGAGCGCGAATCGGGATAGATGCGAATTGGGCTAACCGAATGAACCGACTCACTTGGACGTTGCTAGTTGCCGCGATCGTCTCCTTCGGCGTGGCGCCAACGCAAGCCACAGAACCGAACTCGACTCGGTCGGTCACCGAAGTGACAAACGTGAGCGACGATTTTCGCCAGGAAGTCAAACTTGCTTCACTTTCCATTCCTAACAACGTCTGGCAGGCGGTCAGGAAGTCAGGCTGGCAAGTGAAAATTGCGGAGTTTGTTGTCGACGCCGCACCATCGCTGAGGAATCGCCGACCTCGTGGCTGGCCAATCGACGCCACATGGAATAATTCCGACGCCGTTCACTTGCCACAATCGAAGTTACTTGTGCTCGCGGAAAGGCGGCGTACGACCAGTGGTCGGGTTGTTACTAGCAACCGCGTACCCGGTGTTCTTCGCCACGAATTCGGCCACGCCTTCGATATCGCCATGGGCGGTTCGTACAGGACCCGCTCGGCGACGCCGCAGTTTGTCTCCAGTTGCTGCCAAGATGTTGAAATGCTCACTGCATCGCAACGAAGCCAGATGGAGTATTACCTGCAAAACCATCGGGCCGGTCGACAGGAGGCCTTTGCCGAGGCGTTTGCGATTCTGCTAGGTGGTGGCTCGGATAAAACAAAACACGAACGGTTTTCGGTAGCGTTTCCTCGCGTGATGCGACACGTAAGCCAGGCGATCAGGCTCGCTGACACCATGCAGCGGTAACTGTGGAAAATTGAGTGCCACGATTGAATTATCCAAAGCCTAGTCAAACCGCCAGGCCGCATCCCTATCCGCGACCAACATAGGCTTGCTGATGTGGCAGAACGATCGCTTCCAACATCGCGACATCTTTCGGCAACGTGGCCATCAGGGCTGCGACTTCGGCGATGTTCTCGATCGCAATCATCGGCTCGTCATTCTCCGCCAGACCGGATTCCTGCCGGCGTTCGACCAGGGTGTTGCCCGGATGCAAGCAACAGCAGGTGATGCCAAACTCACGCCCTTCCAAAGCTGTCACTTGGGTCAAGCCCCACAACCCATGTTTCGAGGTTGAATAAGGCGCTGAATTGGGGCGAACCCTTTGCGCCGAAATCGAACCGATGTTGATGATGCGCCCGCTTCCTTGCGGTTTCATCATTCGCATTGCAGCACGCGTGCACAGGAACGGTGCTCGCAGATTGGTGGCAATGACACGGTCCCACGCCTTCAATGTCAGCTTGTCAAGCGGACCGCTATCGAACGCGGCAGCATTATTGACCAGCACGTCCAACCTGCCAAACTGCTTCCGCACGGCGGCGAAAAGTCGTTCGACTTCGTCTTCTTCCGAGACGTCGGCAGGGAACGACAGTGCGACGGCACCTCCGCGGACTAGGTCGGCCCGAGCCTCCTCAAGCGTTGTCGCCGTTCTCGCCGTGATCGCGACGGACGCTCCATTTGCGGCCAAAGCGCGGGCAATGCCCAAGCCGATCCCGCGATTGGCCCCCGTGACAAGGGCCACCTTTCCATGCAGTTTGGTCATCGCGTTCGCTTCCGTCGGGTTTGGCTCGGCCATCAGTTTGGGTCTCCATTTTTTTACTCGCCCCAACATTTCATACCCTGTATGATAGACACCGTTGGCAGAAACTAAACCGGCCGCACCACTCGAAATGTGTGCGAGCATGCGCGATGCGAAATCCGCCGTGATCGTGAGAACGAATCATTCCTGAAAAGGCCAAAGGAGAAATACGATGAAACGACTTTTCATGATGGCTGCCTTTCTGAGCATCGTGGTTGTGACGGCCTTGTCCGCACAGTCGGACAGCCGGGACGAAGACGACACTAAGGCCAAACTGCTGGAGAAACGCAAACTAGTTGAAGAACTTAGGGCGAAAGCAGAATTGCAGAAAGCGAAAGCAATCACTGCGAAAACCGACGCCAGCCGCGCTGCAGCTCAGGCCGAGCAAGCCGCGGAGAACCGCGGGAAAGCCAAACGGGTTGTCGAATATGCCTCCCTGGAAAGGAAGTTGGTCGAATTAGACCGGCGAATTGCAGAACTCCACCAAGGTGGACAGACGGCTCAAGCCGAACAGTTGCAACGGCGGATCGTAGAAATTGTTCAGCAATTGAGGAGCGGAAAAGAAGACGCGGCAGTGAAGCAACTCGATTCCCTCATCGCCCTGCAGGGACCAGGTGCCAGTCGACGTATTGAGGTCAAGAAGCGGGAAAATAACGCGCGAGCAGAAGATGACGCTGTAGAGCGCCGCACGGATCAGCAAGCAAAGGAACTGGAGCAGGCAAAACGCCGCATCGCAGAATCTCTAGCCAGTGGTCAGCGTGAAAAGGCGGAGCAGCTGCAAGGTGAGATTCGCGAACGCTTCTTTGATCTGAAACGCCGAGCAGAGGCCGAGTCCGTGGAGGATCGCATTCGTCAATTGCGGAAGAGCGGCAAGGCAGAAGAGGCCGAACGGTTGGAGCGAGAATTGCGCAACCATCTGGAACAAGAACACGCCGAGCACCGTCGGGCCGAGTCGCACGAACGTGAGCGTGATCACGAACGTGAGCGTGATCACGAACGTGAGCGTGATCATGAACGTGAGCGTGATCATGAACGTGAGCGTGATCATGAACGTGAGCGTGATCATGAACGTGAGCGTGAGCGTGAGCGTGAGCGTGAACTCGATCAAGAGCGGGAGCGCGAGCGGGACCACCAACCGGGGCGAGACCACGAGAACCACGAACACGGGGAACGCGTACAGCACCTGCGGGAAGCCGCGGAGCATCTCCACGCGGCAGGCTTTCACGAAGAGGCCGAAGTGGCGATGCAAAATGCCGATCGTCTTCAGCAACAGCAGGGAGGGCAAGCGCACGCCGAGCATCTTGAGCGGCAGATGCATGAACTAAGTGAGCACTTGAGGCACGTCACCGAACGTCTCGAACATCTCGAATCGATAGTCGAGAGACTCGGTGACCGCATCGAAGACGAAGACGATGACGATGACGATGATGACGATGACGATGACGATGATGACGATGATGACGACAAGTAATCGACCACGGCCATAGGCCGTTGCTTTGGCTTGCCCCGCAAACAGACTTTTTCGCTTTGGAGGTTCGGGAGAGCCTGGAACATATCCTTCTCCCTCCGGCAGACTTTCCGACTTTTGTTGACGAGGCAAAAAAGTGGCCTCACGACGATTGGGCGATTTCGGTAATAAACTGGTTTTGGAGTAACCACCGAACCCAAACGAAGGAGG
>PVBE011310765.1_pt1 | contig 55123 bp, 51 predicted proteins | sample 1631181 | NCBI WGS metagenome assembly PVBE01 (sample SAMN08397723, study PRJNA350692) | Marine metagenome, whole genome shotgun sequencing project. | isolation source: water | place: Pacific Ocean | collected 2012-04
CGTAGGTTCCCCGCACGCCGTGCAGGCGTCCGCTTCGTCCACCGAAGCGCCGCAGCTCGCGCAGAGGACCGTCACGCCCGGGAGCGTGCGTCTCCCTGGCGCGTGGCGCAACCGTTGGTAGAGTCGCGCGATGTCGACCGCGCGCCCGGACCTGCCGCTCATCGTCGCGCTCTGTGTAATGGCCTTCGTGGTGCTCGCCGGCTACGAGTGCGCGCGCAGCCCGGCGAAGACGATCCTCGGTGGGACGCACGCGGAGATCGTCGACGCGTCGAAGGGGCTCGACGCGAACGGCACCACCACGAAGGAGCGCACCGCCGAGCGGCGTCCGTGGGGCGATCTGCTGGTGGTCTTCGCGATCATCGGCGTGGTCGCCTTCTACAACCGGTACTCGCCGCGGGCGCCTCTCCCGTCGGTCGTCGGGGCGGTCATCGCGGTCAGCGCCGGCGGGTTGGTGCTCGTCCAGATGCTCCACGCCGGGCAGCTCCCGGGCGCGAGGTACGCGATATACGTCTGGCAGAACGTCTACATCGTGCTGGTGCTGGAGGCGTTCTGGACCTTCGCCAACAGCGTGTTTCCACTGCGAAGCGCCCTGCGCGTCTACGGGCTGCTGCTCGCGTGTGGCTCGCTCGGAAGCTCCGCGGGGGCGCGACTCGCGAGGGTGGTGACGAGCCCCGAGGACTCGCTGTGGCTGGTGCTGCCCACCCTCGCGCTGGCGTGGCTCGTCGCGTGGTGGATCGCCCGCCGCAGCGGCGTGCGCGAAGCGGCCCCCGAGAAGAAGGCGGGGCCCGGGCTGCGCGAGTCGATCGAGGTGCTGCGTTCGAGCCGCTACGTGCTGCTGCTGGCCGTGCTCGTGTTCTCGACGCAGATGGTGATCGTGGTCACCGAGTTCCTCTTCGACGTCTCCGCCGCGGGGGCCTACCCGGACGACGCGGCGCGGAAGGACGCGATCAGCCTCGTCTACGAGTACGTCGGCTACGGGGCGCTGCTGCTGCAGATCATCGCCGGCGCGGTGATCGGCCTGTTCGGGGTGGGCGCCACGATGGTGCTCGTGCCGATCGTCGGGGCCGCGGCCATCGTCACTTCGGCCACCGTCGGCGGCTTCGCATTATGGGCCTTCGCGCACGCGCTCACGAAGGTGCTCGACTACTCGCTCTTCAAGGCGGCCAAAGAGATGCTCTACCTGCCGCTGAACCACCGCGAGAAGACGCAGGGCAAGGCGGTGGTCGACATGGCGGCGTACCGCATGGCCAAAGGCGGCGCGGCGCTCTTGCTGCTGGTGCTCGGGGCCGCCGCCGCGAAGTGGCTGACGCTGGTGTGGATCGTGGTGTGGGTCGCGGTCGCGGTGCTGCTGGTGCGGCGCTACCGGGTACTGCGGCCAGGGTGAGCGCGGATCGCGCCGGCCAGCGCGCCGAGGCCAAGAAGGGACGACGAAGGCGTGCCAGACGGCACGTCGAGGAGGACCGACGCCGGCATCGGCGTGCTGGACAAGCGAGGCGTGCTCGCACTGGCCGCAGGACCCGGTCAGTTGGCGAAGAGCGCCGATGCCTGAATCACCGTCACCTGCTCCTTGGTGAAGCCGAGCTTCAGCGCGGAGATCTCGGCGTCCTGCTTCAAGACCTCATCCGGCTTCGGTGAGGCGTACTTCTTGGGGCTGGCCGTCTCCGCGAGCACCGCTTCGACGAAGCCCTTCGCGTCGGCCGTGATGACGACCACTGTCACGTCCCCGGGCCGGATGTGCTGCTTGACGGTCGCGTTCACCTTCGCCGCGTCGAGCGTCTTCCACGCCAAACGCAGGCCGTCGGCGAAGCCGCCCTTCAGCCCGTAGAAGCGGTCGTCGAGGGCGTATCCCAGCCGGCGCATGTCGGTCTGCGCCTGCAGGTAGAGGTAGCCGCCGAGGAAGCCGCGGGTCTTTGCGAAGTCGTCCTTCGAGATCCCCGACTTCACGAGGTTTTGCAGGTTCCAGGTGGCGATGCGCAGGGCGAAGTGGCGGTCCTCGCTCGGAACCGGGCGGATCCACACCAGGAAGTGCTGCTGGCTGCGCGAGACGTTGGTGCGCGGCATCCGGCCCCAGCCCTCCTGCCGGAACGCCTCGACGTACGCGTAGTCCCCGTAGTTCATGCCGCGCGCCTCGCGGATGCTCTGGAACAGCACGCCGTGGAACTGCCGGTGCTCGCCGAAGTAGCTGGCGGTCAGCGCGAGGGCCGGGAAGTCGGCGTGCCCGCGGCGCGTGGGGAGCGTGTGGCCGAAGGCGATGGCGGTGGACTTCGCGGTCGGCTGCTCGACGACCACCAGGCGGTAGGCGTCCTTCGCAGGCTTCGCGATCTCGGGGGCGGGCGTGCCGACCGGAAGCGCGGCGAGGTCCGATTGCAGCCGCTCGACCAGCGTGGATCCAGCGCCAGCCACGCCGACGGTGAGCCGCGCGCGGGTCAGCACCGCGGCCCGGTGCGCCTTCACGTCTGCGAGGGTGGCTGCCGAAAGCCCGGCCTCGCTGCCGATCGGCGGGTGCGCGTACGGGTGACCGGCGAAGAGCACAGACTCGAGCACGAGCTTCGAGAGCTCCTCGTCGTTGGCGTTGCGCACCTCCTGGGTGAGCCGGGTGACCGCCTTCTTCTGCAGCCGCTCGAAGTCGGCCTGCGCCAGGCGCGGCTTCAGCACGACGTCGCGCAGCACGGGGTAGAACTTCTCGAGGTGGTCTTTGTGGCAGCGCGCGTGGAACACCAGCTGCTCACGGTCGATCTGCACGCCGATGCTCGCCGCCCACGGATGGAGCGTCTCGAGCAGCTTCGGGTACGTCAGCGACTCGGTGCCGCCCTCGGCCATCGTGTGCGCCATCAGCCACCCAAGACCCGCCTTGCCCGACGGGTCGAAGGCAGATCCGGCCTGGAAGACGAGCCGGATCTCGGCGATCGGCGACTCCGAAGCCATGCTCACGAGCGGGATGTCCGGCGTGCTCAGCTTCGCGAGGACCATCGGCTCGGGCGCTTTGCCCGGCGCGGGATCCGGCGCACCGCCGCAGCCGACAAGGAGGAGCGCGGTCAGGCGAATCGAAGCGCTCATTTCGCCGCCTCCTTCTGGGCGATGCTGACGACGGTGCGCCGCTTCGGGGTGAGCTGCTCGGCCGCGACGCGCTGCACGTCCGCGGCGGTGACCTTGGCCAGCTGCTCGAAGTAGGCCTCGGCCGCGCCGACATCGCCGGCGACTCCGATGATGCCCGCGAGGTAGCCGGCCACCTGGCCGACGGTCTCGAGACGCATCAGGCGCCCGTAGCGCAGGTGCGACTTCACGTCTGCGAGGCGCTTCGCGTCGACCGACCCCTTCGCGAGGGCGTCGACCGCGGCCTGGACCTCGGTGACCAGCCCGGCGCGGATGCCCGCCTCCTTGTGCTTCAGCTCGACCAGGTACAGGTGCTCGTCGCGGCGATGCCAGCCGCTGCTCTCCTCGATGGAGAGCACCTTCTGCTCATCGAGCACGAGCTTGCGATACAGCGGGCTCGTCTCGCCGAAGAGGAGCTGACCGGCCACGTCGAGCGCCGCGGTGTCGACGACCTTCGTGGTGTAGCCGGGGACCTTCCAGGCGACCGTCAGCCGCGCGGGCGTCGGCGCGTCCCAGGTCAGGTGCGCCTCGCGGGGCGCATCCTGCGCGGGCTCGGACGGGACCTTCGGCGGCTGGTGCTTGCCCTTCCAGGCGCCGTACTTCGCGCGCACCAGCTTCAGCAGCTCGGCGCGGTCGACATCGCCGACGACCAGGATCGTGGTGTTGTCGGGGGTGTAGAAGCGCTCGAAGAAGCCGCGCGAGTACACAAACCCGGTCGGCATCGCCTTCACGTCGTCGAGGTAGCCGATGACCGTGTGCCCGTAGGTGTGACCTGTGAACGCGTTCTTCGCGAGGGCCTCCCAGAGCTTCATGCCCGGGTTCGAGTACGACTTGTTGTACTCGCCGAGGACCGCGCCGGCCTCGGTCTTGAAGTCCTGCTCGCTGTACTTCAGGAACTGGAAGCGGTCGGCCTCGATGTCGACCAGCGAGGCGAGCGCCGCCTTGGGCGCCACCGCGTAGTAGGCCGTGTAGTCGGCGGTCGTGTACGCGTTGCTGTCGGCGCCGTGGGCCTGCAACACGGCGGACCACTCGTGGGATGAGAAGCGCTCGGTGCCGCGGAACATCATGTGTTCGAAGAAGTGGGCGAAGCCGGTGCGACCCTTCTCGACCTCGTCGCGCGCACCCACGCGCACCACCGTGTAGTAGGCGACGATGCCTTCCGCGGCGGTCGGCACCGTCACGACCTTCAGGCCGTTGTCGAGCTGGTCGACGGTCGGCGTGAACGGGAGCGCGGCCAGGGCGACCGCGCAGAGTGAAGCGAGCATGGACGGCTCCGATTGCGGGAAGGCTGCTCTGATATACTCCGCGCGGTGTGAAAGCTACTCCTGCTGCTGCTCGCGCTGGCCGGCGTCGGCCCCCACGACTGACGAGAGTTGTCGTCCGATGGTCACTCGGGCGTCACAGAGATCTGGTAGGTACTCGGCGATGGCAGCCCTGATCCTCATCGTCGAAGACGAGCCGGACCTGCGCGCGACCCTCGAGTACAACCTCGAGCGGCAGGGGTATCGCACGCGCTCAGCCGAGAACGGGCGCGAGGCCCTGGAGCTGCTCGCGGTCGACCCGCTCCCGGACCTGGTGCTGCTCGACCTCATGCTGCCGGACATCCAGGGCACCGAGGTCTGCCGCCGGATCCGCGCCGACGACCGCACGACGCACGTGGCGGTGGTGATGGTCACCGCGAAGGGCGCCGAGATCGATCGCGTCGTCGGGTTCGAGGTGGGCGCCGACGACTACGTGGTCAAGCCGTACAGCGTGCGTGAGCTCCTGCTGCGGGTGCGCGCCGTGCTGCGCCGCGCTCAGGGCACGGAGGTCGCAGCAGGCACCGTGAGCTTCGGGCGGCTGCGCCTCGATCTCCCGGCCCACCGCGTCTTCGTTGACGACGACGAGACCCGGCTGACGGCCCTCGAGTTCCGGCTGCTGACCACCTTCCACGACCGCCGCGGGCGCGTGCAGAGCCGCGAGCGTCTGCTCGCTGACGTGTGGGGTTACCAGGCCGATGTCACGACGCGCACCGTCGACACGCACGTCAAGCGCCTGCGGGTGAAGCTCGCGACCGCAGGCACCTACATCCAGACCGTCCGGGGCGTGGGCTACCGCTTCTGCGCCCGCCCCGACGAAGCGGAGGGGTCGCCGTAGGCCTCCGCGAAAAGCTCTTCATCGTGTCGGTCGTGCTCATCGCGACGGTCGGCGTGACGAGCGCGCTCTACCTCGAGGTCGAGCTGCGCGCCGCGCTCGAATCATCCATCGAAGGCGAGCTGCAGACGCTCACGCGCTCGATCCGCGAGGCGGCCCGCCTTGCGCCCGTGACCACCACCGAGGAGGCCGATGCCTTCGCAGACCGTGTCGGTGAGGCCAGCGGACATCGCGTCACCGTCATCGGGCGCGACGGTCGGGTGCTGGGCGACTCGGGCGTCCCGCTCCCGCGCCTGGGCACCCTCGACTCCCACGCGGACCGGCCCGAGGTCCGCGCCGCGCTCACCCACGGCGTCGGGACCGCGAAACGGCGTAGCCGCACGGTGGACGTCGAACTGCTCTACGTGGCGGTCCCGTTCGAGGGCGGCCTGGTGCGTGTCGCCACGCCGCTGGCCGAGATCGACGAAGCGGTGACGCGGGTGCGCTGGCTGCTGCTGGTCGCGGGCCTCATCGGCCTGGTCGTCGCCGTCTTCATGAGCGGGCTCGCCTCGCAGATGCGCCTCGGCACCGCGCTGCAGGACGTGGTGACGGAGCGCGCCGAGGAGCGCGACCGCTTCGAGACCGTGCTCGACGGGATGAGCGAGGCGGTGGTCGCCGTCGACGCTGCGGGACGCGTGGATCTGGTCAACCGCGCGGGCATGGAGCTGCTCGGCGGCGGGGCGACGGGCAGAGCGGTCGCGGACGTGGTCGAGGCCGCGGGGCTTCGCGCGCTGCTCAGGCTGCCTGAGGAGCCGACGGTGCGCGAGATCGAGCTGGAGGACGGGCGCAACATGATCGGCCACGTCACTCCCGACCCGCTCACCGGGGGGGCCGTCTTCGTGCTGCACGACGTGACCCGCCTGCGCCAGCTCGAGACCATCCGGCGCGACTTCGTGGCAAACGTCTCCCACGAGCTGCGCACCCCGGTGACGGTCATCCGCGCCAACGCAGAGACGCTGCTCGAAGGCGCGCTCGACGACCCGACGCGTGCGCGCGGCTTCGTCGAGGCGCTGGTGCGAAACGCCGAACGCCTGACGGACCTCATCTCCGACCTGCTCGACATCGCCCGCCTCGAGTCGGGCAACTTCGCGCTCGAGCCGGCCCGCGTTCCTGTGGCCCATGTCGCGAACCACGCGGTCGACGCGGTGAAGGCGCGCGCGAAGAACGAAGCCGAGGTCGCCTGCAGCGTCTCTGCGGCGCTCGTGGTGCGGGCGGATGAGCAGGCGCTCGAGCAGATCCTCGTGAACCTCGTCGAGAACGCCGTGAAGTACGCGGGCGGCGACGGCCACGTCGAGGTGGCGGCGGTGAGCGCGGAAGCAGCGGTCCGCATCGAGGTCCGCGACGACGGCCCCGGCATCCCGGAGGAGCACCGCGACCGCATCTTCGAGCGCTTCTACCGGATGGATGGCGGGCGCTCGAAGGCGATGGGTGGCACTGGCCTTGGGCTGTCGATCGTGAAGAACCTGGTCATCGCGATGGACGGCCGCGTCGGCGTCGAGGCGAACGCACCGCAGGGCGCCGTCTTCTGGGTCGAGCTACCAGCTGCGTAACAGCAGGCCGACCCCGGCGAAGCTCGCGACCACCAGGATCGCCGCGCGAAGCGGGCGACCCTCCACCCGACCCATGAGGAAGCGGCTGAAGAAGAGCCCGGCGCCGATGGCCGGGAGCAAGCAAACAGCCACGTGCACGTCGGTCCAGCTGATCTGGCCAGTCGCGACGCGTGTGCCGAGCGTGATGAACAGACCGACCGAGAAGACGATCGCGAGGCTCGCGCGCAGCGTGTCGCCGGAGACGTCGCGGTAGATCAGGGCCAACGCGGGGCCGCCGATGGCGCTCACATACGACATCACGCCCGAGGTGACGCCCGCGACGAATTGGGTGCCCTTGTTGCGCGGGATGTCGAAACCGGTGCTCATCACCAGGACCGCGAAGAGCACGATCGAGGCCATGATGAAGTCGAGCGCGCGCGGCGTGGCGACCGCGACGAGCGCGACGCCCAGCGCCGCCCCGGGGAAGCGCCCGACGAGGATCCACAGCGCGCCCTTCACGTCGATGGCGTGCCGCTCGCGCCAGGCCATGCGGAACACGAGCGGCGTGACGACGAGCATCTGCGGGACCGGCGCGAGGCGCGGGTCGAGCAGCGCGAGCGTGGGCACGCAAGTGATCGAGAAACCGAAGCCGATGGTGCCCTGGAGCGTGGCGGACCCGGTGGTGATCAGGAGCGCGCCCAGCATCGCCGGCCAGGCGACGGGAAGCAGGTCGGTCACTGTCGGAGCGTGAGGCCTTGCGGGTCGGCCCAGGTCTCGCCGGTGGTGAAGCGGCCGCGCTCGTCGCGGGTGACACGCGCCATCGCGAGATCGGGGTCGTGCGTGAAGAAGAGGCGTCCGTCGCGCGAGACGAGGTCGCCGAGCAGGGCCGTCTTCTCGTCGATGAGGCGCTCGGGGTAGCGGTCGTAGCCCATCGTGATCGGCAGGTGCACCCACGCGGCGCCGGGGATGAGGTCGCCGCAGAAGACGACGGGCCCGTCTTCGCTTGGCACCTCGACGAGCATCAGACCGGGGGTGTGCCCGTCGCTGAAGTGGAGGCGGAAGCCCTCGCCGAGGACCTCAGACCGTTCGCCTTCGACGACCTCGAGGCGGCCGCTGGACTCGAGCAGAGGTTGAAGCTCGGGGATGAACGAGGCGCGGTCGCGGGCGTGCGGTGCGTTGGCGCGCGACCAGGCGTCACGGCCGACAACGAAGCGCGCCTTCGGGAAGAGGAGCCGCCGCGCAGGCACCTCGGGGTCGAAGGCGTCGAGCAGGCCGCCGGCGTGGTCGAAGTGCAGGTGGCTGAGGACCACTACGTCGACGTCGGCGTCGGTGAATCCGGCCGCTGCGAGGTTCTGCAGCAGGACGTGCTCCGTCTCCTGCACCCCGAAGCGGTCGCGCAGCTTGGGCGGGAAGAAGGCGCCGATCCCCGTCTCACAGAGGATGAGCCGACCGTCGGGCGCCTGCAGCAGCATCGCGCGGCACGCGAGCGGGATGCGGTTGCGCTCGTCGGGCGCAATCCAGCGTGACCACACCACCTTCGGGGCGTTGCCGAACATCGCGCCGCCGTCGAGCTTCTGGCTGTTGCCGCGGATCGACCAGAGCTTCACGTCCGACGCCTCCGCAGCTGGAAGACGCCGATGAGCAGGACGAGCATCCAGGGGATCGCCGCGGCAGCGTCCACGGCCTCGCAGCCCTCGTCGGGCTCGGTCTTGTCGATCTGGCCGTCAACGCAGCGATGGCATTCTTTGAACGACGTCTCCTCGTTCTCGGTGCACTCATCCGCCCCGAGGGCCTCGCACACGCCGGATCCGCCCTGCGGCTTGACGCACGCTTCGCCCGGCTCGAGCGCGAAGCACGCGTCGTGGCAGAGCACGCACTCGTCGACGTCGGGGATCTCGTCGGTGGTGCAGAGGGCGTCTCGCACGCAGACCCCGCCCTGCAATCCGGCCGGGCGTTGACAGTCATCGCCGGGTTCGAGGTCCTCGCACGCGAAGAACGCGGCTGGGACGTTGGCGTGGGCGGCGCCGCCCAGAAGCAGGAGGATGGGAATCAGTACGCGGGTCATGCCCCGACTATCGCGTCGCCGTGGCGGCCGATTCAATCAGCGATGGCAGCAGCAGCCCGGACGGTGGGCCCGAGGTGAGGAGCCACAGCTGGTAGGCCGCGCGGGTGGCCACCACGTGAAAGAGGTGGCGCGCCTCGAGCACGGTCGGCCAATGCTCGGCGGTCGCCTCGAGCACCACCACGTAGTCGTACTCCAGACCCTTGATTTGGTAGACGTCCGTCACGTCGATGCCGGGCGTGAACTCGAACTCCTGGTGACGTACGCGGCGCAGCTCCGGGACCTCGGCGCGCTTGAGACCCCTGTAGTAGAGCTCGGCCACCTCCGGCGTCCTGGCGACGAGCGCCACCGTCGAGCGCCGCTCGCGCATGCGCAGGCTCTTGAGGGCGTCGGCCAGAAACGCCACCGCCTCACCCGTCTCGTCGAAGCTCATCAGCTCCACCGGCGCACCGTCGCGCGCGTCGCGAACGTCGAGCTTGTCCGCGAGCGGGCCGAGGGCGTAGCGCGACAGCTCCATCACCTGACGGGTCGAGCGGTAGCTGATCGCCAGCGGCGGCAGGACGTGGGCGCGCAGCTTCAGGTTGCGCACGAGCTCGTCCCAATCGCCGAAGCCGGAGTCGAGCGAGAGGCGCTGCGCGGTGTCGCCCGCGAGAGTCACAGGTCCGCCGGGGCGCACCGTCTCGCAGAGCACCTTGATGGTGAGCGGCGAGAGGTCCTGCGCCTCGTCCACCACCACGTGCTCAAAGGAGACGACCTGCCCGCTCGGGCCCGCGAGGCGCCCGAACTTCAGCTGGCAGAGCCGCAGCAGGATGGCGAGGTCGTCGACGTCCACCCGGCCCTGGATCTCGCCCTCGGAGATGGAGCGGCCGTCGATGCCCGTGCGGTAGGCCTGGTCATAGGCGGCGATGTCGGCCGGGTCGTCGGATTGCGCGCTGACAGTGTCGATGAGCTGGTTGAGCTCCCACTCGTACGGCGGCTCGGCGACGCCCTCGAAGCCGGCCGTCAATCGCGCGCGGTCGGTGAGCAGCGCGGCCCAGGTCTCGACCGGGTCGCCGAGCTCTTCGCGCGCACGGCGCAGCGCCTTGCGCGTGGTGAAGTGACGATCGCCGATGGCGGCCCGGCCGGGGCCCTCCGACCACTTCGCGACCGCGTCGACCCGCTGCACGACGGGCAGGTTGCGGCGGCGCACCCACGCGTCGAGCAGCGCCGGACCGCCCGCGTTCTCGAGGATCTCGTCGTAGGCAACCGCCTCTTCGCGCACGACCTCGTCGAGCATGCGCACCATCGCCGGGTGCCGCTTCAGCCGCCGTGCCCCGGTCGGGGTCTCGTCGGTGAGCTTCCGCTTCCGGGCGCGCGGGGTGAGGCGTTTGATGGTGTCGAGAGCCCATCTCGGGAAGGTGCGCACGGCGACGCCGCGCACGTCGAGGGCGGGCAGGACGCGGCCGACATAGCGGCGCAGCGCGTCTCCGGGCGTGATCACGAGGATGCGCTTCGGGGCGTAGCGCCGGCGGTCCTGGAAGTGCAGGAACGCCACTCGATGCAGGGCGATGGTCGTCTTGCCGGTGCCGGCGCCGCCGCGGATGACGACCACGCCGGAGCGGGCGTCCGTGATCGCGCGAAACTGCTCGGGGTCGATGAGCGCAGTGATCTCGGGGAGCCGATGGTCGGGTCCGGTGCGCCCGAGGCGTTCGGCCGGCGCACGGATGGCGCTCCCGGCCCCGCCGGCCAGCATGCTGCGGTCTGCGGCCAGGCGCTCCCATCCGTCATTGCGGCGCACCAGGACCTGCTCGCCGGTGCGGAGCCGCACGAGGCGCCCCCCGCTGACCGTGAGGGTGCGCCGGAGCAGGACCACCCCGACGCGCTTCTCGCCGGCGAAGACCTCCTCGAATTCGTCGCCCTCCGCGTAGCAGTAGTAGATGCGGCTGACGGGCGAGTTGCGCCAGTCGACGACCGCGACGCCGACCTTCGTGTCGATGTACGCGCGGCGCCCGATGAGCACGTCGCGCTCGCGCTCACCCTCGCCGGGGATCTGCTCGCGCAATCGCAGGTGGGCGAAGTACGGGTTGAGCGGGTCGGCCGTCTCCTCGACGTCGCGGTCCTGCGCCTGCCGGAGCGCCGCCAGCCGGGTCATGTGCTCGACGAGCGCCGCCTGGTCCTCCGCGCGCGATTCCGCGAGCTGGTCACGCAGCGCGATCAGGTCGGAGTCGAAATCGGCGAGCCGATACCGCTGCGCCACGTGCCGGGAGATCTCCGTCTGCACGTGCGACAGCAGGCTCGTCTCCTCCTCGATGGCGGCCATCTCGACGGCGCTGAGGTCCAGCTCTTCCAAGCGCGGCTCCGGCGGGAAAAAAAGGGCCGGAGGATCTACCACGATTTTTCTGTGTCGAGGTACCAAATGGAACGATCCGAAACGCTGCTGCGTACGTACTCATCGCCGAGGACGGGCGGGGGCAACACTGCTCTTCCCCACCCGCACGAGCCCCCGTCCGTCTTCGGATTCTCTACGCTACCAATCGACCAGCGGCAGATCGGTCTGCGCGAAGTCGTCGCCTTTGCAGAGGAGCGGCGCGCCGAGCACGGACGCTGCCGCGTATGCACAGCAGTCACCGAGGTTCAGCCTCGCGGGGTGCCGGCCCTTGCCGTAGCGGCCCCACACGTCGCGGGCGACCGCGAGGTGGTAGGCGTCGAATGGGACGACCTCGACACCGTAGTGCTCGAGCAACGCGCTCACATCGTCGTCGGCGTTGACTGATACCCGGCGGCGAGCGGCCACCGAGGTCTCCAGGACGGAGAACGCGGACATCGCGGGTCGTTCGCAGGTCGACAATGCCGCGCGGAAGGTCGCCTCCTCCGGCTCTCCGAGCATGATCGCGATCAGCGCCGACGAGTCGACGACGAGGTCCGTCAAACCGGCAGCCCATCGTCGTCGTAGAGGTCGTCGATGAGCTCCTTGGAGCTGCGGTCATCGACGACCGGCAAGCTCCGGTAGTGCTCGAGGATTCGGTCGATCGCGGCCTCGTCGACCCTTCTTCTCGGGCGCACACGAGCGAGACGCTCCCGCACGGCGGTGTCGACAGCGGCGGTCAGGGACTCACCGGTCAGCGCCGCGAGGTCGCGCACGGCGCGAACGGTGTCTTCATTCTTGATGCTCAGGCCCATGCCGCCTCCTGTCTAGACATTCTAGACGAGCAGCACTTCGACCTTCAAGCCGCCGTTGCGCAGCGGACAGCGCAGCCGGACCTCGCGGCCGAGCCGCGTCGCCATGTCCGGATCCGCGCACAGGACCGCCGCGTCCCAATCGGCGAAGGCGCCCGTCAGGAGCGCCCCGAGCGCGTCGAACGCTTCGGCGGCCCCCCGCGCGCGCCGGCCGTAGGGCGGGTTGCAGACGAGCAGCCCCGTCTCAGCCGGCGGGGTGGCGTCGCTCGCCGAGCTGACCTCCAACGTCACCTCGACCTCGGCCCGCTCGGCGTTGCGGCGAGCCGTCTCTACCGCAGCCGGGTGTCGGTCGGAGCCCGCGACCACCGTCGGGACCGCCTCTGCCTCGGGCGTCGGCTCGGGCTCGCACCAGCGCTCGCACGCGAAGCTGCGCCGGCCACCTGGCGGCCGACCCGACGCGGCAACCGCAGCTTCGATAAGGAACGTCCCCGAGCCACACATGGGATCGAAGAGCGCGGTCCTCGGCTTCCAACTCGCCACCGCCAGCATCCCCGCTGCCAGGGTCTCGCGCAGCGGCGCCGGCCCCCTCTCGAGACGCCACCCGCGCCGGTAAAGCAGCTCACCGCTGGTGTCGACGCTCAGCGTGCATTTGTTGCGGTCGATCCGCGCGAGCAGCTCGGTCGGCCCCTCCGGCAACATCCGCTGCAGCCGCTCGGTGATCGCTCCGGTGTGATACAGCCGCGACGCCTTGGTCGCCGCCCTCGGGGTCAGCCCGCCGTACGCCGACAGGTCGAGGGCCTCCACGGCCTCCTCGAGCTGCTCGAAGGTGAAGCACTTGAAGCGGGCCACGCGCTGGTAGATGCGGTTCGGGATCGCCAGCACGCGGTTGGCCCGCAGCGGAGAGCCGAGAAATCGCACGCCACCGCGTCCGGGCTGAACGTGGTCAAAACCGTGGCGTCGCAGCTCATCGCCCGCCACGCCCTCCAAACCGGGCGCGACGACCGCGTACAGCTCCGCACCGCTCAGGCGTCGACCCCGGGCGTGCACATGTCGATGTTCCCGCCGCCAGGCCGCTGGACGCTCCGGCAGCCGTAGTCGGCGCGGCAGTCGCCGTTGTTTTCACACGGTTGGCCGCAGAAGTTGCCGTCCGGGAAGGTGCCGCAGCGGGCCTCGCCGCCGCCGCAATCCATGTCAGTCGCGCACTCGCGGCTGCAGTAGCCGTTGGGCGCGCCCAGCAAGCAGTCGAGGTCGCCCCGGCAGTCGCTGAAGTCGAAACAAGACGCGCCGACGTCGCGCTGACCAAAGACGCCACAGAGGTTGTCGCCGTTCAGGAGCTTGCATTCGTGGTCGCCGTGACCGCACGCGCCGTCGCCCCCACAGGGCTCCACGCACCACTCCTGGTAGCAGTCGTAGTCGGGCGGGCACCCCACGCCGTTGCGGTCGCAGAACGCCTCCGCACACGAGCCCGTCCGGTAATCGCAGACGTTGAGGATGTCGCAGCTCTGGTTGTCGGCCGCGCACTCCCCGCCGATCGGCCCGTCCTCCTCGGTCTCGACGTCGAGGTCGTAGCCCTGGCCGACCTCGCCGCTGCTCACCGAGTAGTGGATCCATCCGCCCGGTGACGGCACGCGCAGCAGGAAGCAGCGGTCCCGCGCCTGCTGGCACTCGGCCTGGTCGGCGACCCCGTAAGACTGGCCCTCGATCGACGCACCCGCCGGCGTGAAGGCCTCCATCTGCGGGGCCTCCCCGTCGAAGGAGATGAACACGTTCAGCACGGTCCCCTGGTCGACCTCGGTCTTGAACCAATCCCCTTCGCCGCACCACGTCAGGTTGCGGTACAGCTCCGGCCGGAAGGGCTCCGCCGAGCCGATCGCGTCGTTCGGCTCGACCCGGTCGTCCTCGCAGTCGACGCCGCCGTCCTCGCTCAACGTCAGGCCGTACTCGTTCTCCGCCGTCTGGAACCCGTAGACGCGCAGCAGGTAGCGCCCCGTCGCCGGCGCGGGCTCGAGGCGGATCATCTCGTTGTCGGTCGACGACACCGCGCTGCGGCGGAAGTTGTCGGGTCCGGTGAGCTGCATGTCGATGTCGGCGCCCATGCCGTGGGTGAACAGCGCCTCGATGGTGACGTTCGTGCCGGCGTCGAGGTCGACGTGGAAGAAGTCCTGAACCTCGGAGCAGATCTGCAGGTCGCGCCCCAGGTTGTCGCGCAGCGGCGCCGACGCGCCCTCGGCGTGGTTGTTCAGGTTGTCATCCTGGCAATCGACCGGTGGCGGCAAGTCCTCCTCGACCGCGAGCGCGATGGTGTACTCGGGGTTGGTCGCATCGCGGAAGCCGAAGACCTCGACCCGGAACGCACCCCCATCCGGGGCGGCGACCGTCGCCATCTCGTTGTCGGTCGGGCTCGCCGAACGTCCAACGCGCATGGCGCCGGAGAAGATCTCCAGGTCGATGTCGCCCGACGCGTGGGCAAACGCGACGGTCACGGTGAACGACGAGTTGGGGCCCACGTTGACGTCGTAGATGTCGCGGTCGGCCGCCGGGCAAAGCGAACGGTCGACGAGTGTCATCCCGTCCTGCAGCGCCACCGGCTCGTTGGCCTCGCCGTCGTCGGGCGGGCACTCGTCCGGGTTCTCCGGATCAACGACGTCGCCTCCACCAACGACCTGGATCGTCACCCGCTCGATGGCGCGGAACTCGCCGTCCGACACCTGGAAGACCACCGGGAACGCCTGGTTGACGTGCTCGTTGGCCGGCGTCCAGCTGAACAGCGCGGTGACCCGGTCGAACTCCGACCCCGGCGGCGCGACGCCTGCGATGGCGAACTGCAGGCTCGCGGGATCGTCGTCTTCGGCCTCGACCTGGATCTCGAGGCGCTCGCCCACCCGGGCCTCGCGGTCACCGATCTGGCGGATGCGCGGCGGCAGGTTCTCCTCCGGGTCCACGTCACCGCCGCCGGCTCGGATGACCAGCTTCACGTTGATGCTGTCGTCCTGCTCCTTGTCGGCGACGATGAACGTCACGCTCACGCTCTCGGGCGAGTTCTCCGCAGGCGGCGTCCACCGGAAGGTGCCGTCGCTCGCGTCGAGCGTCGCCCCATCGAGCGGGGTGTCGGACTCGAAGGAGAACGTGAGCTCGTCGCCGTTCGGGTCAGTCGCCACGAGCTGGAGTTCGAAAGGCTGACCGGCGCGCAGGATCTGGTCGGAGACCTCCTCGAACTCGGGCGGGCGGTTCTGCGTCTGACCGGCGCCGACCACCGAGATCTGAATCGTCTCCTGATCCTTCAGCGAGCCGTCGGTCGCCTCGAAGGTGATGAGGACGATGGTGCCTTCCTGCGCCTGGGTCGGCGTCCAGGTGAACACGCCGTCGATCTTGTCGAACTTCGCCTCGTCGGGGAGGCTCGACCGCACGTTGAATTGAACCGGGTCGTTGTCCGCGTCGGTCGCCTCCAGGCGAATCTCGAGCGCGGCGCCCACTGGCGCCTCACGGTCACCGATGCGCTTCAGCTCGGGGCGCCGATTCCCGCCGTCCGGGCCACCGCCCGCGCCGCCGAGGCCTCCACCCCCACCGCCGTTGCCGCCGTTGCCGCCGTTGCCGCCGCTGCCGCCCATCGCGCCGCCGCCGCCGACGCCGCCGCCGCCGTCTTCGTCACCGCCGCCGTCACCTTCGGCACAACCAAGCGCGAGCACGATGCTGCAGGCGCAAACGAGAAAGCGTGTCATGGCACCCCTCCGGACACAGTAGGCGCCGGATTATAGCGATCGACGTCCCACCGGTGAAACCGAACCTCAGATGGAAGGTCGCCGCCGCTCACCACCAGGGCCTCACCGTCGCGCCGCGCGCGGTAACGCAAGGGCATCCCGCCCTCCGGGACGAGAGTGAACCCGGTGGCGTCGCCGCGCCACCGACCCGTCGTCGTTTGCGCCGACTGCCGCATCTCGTAGACGCCGTCCGCGGCCAGGACCACCACCAACGTGCCGCCGCTCGCGGTGTGCGCCCAGCCTCCGCGCCAGGCCTCGGGACGAGGCGGTTTTGGCGGGTGGCGCATCGGGGGCAGCGGCGCCGGCTCGAAGCAGACGCGTCCAAAGGGCGGCCCCACCAGGCAGGTGCCGTCCACCCGCAGGACGAGCTTCTGGCCGGGTGCTTCGAGATAGAGCCGGTCGTCCGCGATGCGCCAACGGTAGGGCGCGCCGCCGAAGACGGCCCGCTCGTCCGGTCCCAGGTCGAGCTCGACGCGCCCCTCGGAGGCGGTGCCGATGTAGCGTCCGGGGCCGAGCGACGCGAGCAGGAGGATGAGCAGGTGCATGGGCTCGCCGCCATCCTTACCATACGCCCGTGCGTGGGCTGCTCCTGCTGTTGGTGGTGTCGGTCGGCTGCGAGGCGTCCAGCGACGACCTGCGCGCGCCGATCATCGAGTCGGCCCGTCCGGCATCGGGCGCCCGCGTCGGCGTCTCGATCACCCTGCTGGGTCGCAACTTCGGCCTGCGCGGCGCCGAGGATTACCTGACCTTCGGCGGCGAGCGCGTCGGCGTGGAATCGTGGGCCGACCGCGAGTTGTTGCTCCGGATGCCACCAGGCACGCGCCCCGGTCTGGGCCGTTTCGTCGTCCGGGCAGGGACCCGGGTGAGCGCGCCGTTCACTTACGAGGTCCTGCCTCCGGAGCCGGCGGACGGGGGCGACGGAGGCGCCGCCACGGATGGGGGGACGATGGATGGAGATGTGGGAGATTTCACACATTGACGCACCTGAACGGGTTTGCCATCTTCCGTCGGATCGACCTGCGCTGAGGCCTTGATGGACGCCATCTACGTCAACCTCGTCACCCTTGCCCAGGGCAAGCAGATCACCCTGATGGGGCTGCTCGCCGACGCGACACCTGTGGTCAAGGGCGCGCTGCTCGTGCTCGTCCTGATGTCGGTGATCAGCTGGTACATCATCATCTACAAGTGGCTCCACCTGCGGAAGGCGGCGAAGGAGTCCTCGATGTTCCTCGAGACCTTCTGGCAGTCGAAGCGCCTCGACGAGATCTACGGCACCAGCGAGCACCTCACGCGCAGCCCCGTCAGCCAGGTCTTCCGCGCCGGCTACGTCGAGCTCACCAAGCTCAAGAGCGGGGGCGGCGACGAGGCGAAGGACACCATCCGCGGCCAGATGGGCGACATGGAGAGCATCGAGCGCGCGCTGCGCCGGGCCCAGACCTCGGAAGCGGTGCACCTCGAGGCGCTCACCCCGTTCCTCGCCACCACCGCCAGCGCGGCGCCGTTCGTCGGCCTCTTCGGCACGGTGTGGGGGATCATGACCTCGTTCATCGCCATCGCGCAGAAGGGCGACGCCTCGCTGCTCACGGTGGCGCCGGGCATCGCCGAGGCGCTCGTGGCCACCGCGATCGGGCTGGTCGCCGCGATCCCCGCGGTCGTCTTCTACAACTACTTTCTGAACCGGACGCGCGTGCTCGAAGCCGACATGGAGAACTTCGCCGCCGACTTCCTCAACATCGTCAAGCGCCACTTCTACTAATGGGCATGTCCGGTGGCGGCGGCCGTGGTGCGCTCAGCGAGATCAACGTCACGCCGCTCGTCGACGTGATGCTAGTGCTGCTGATCGTGTTCATGGTCACCACGCCGATCATCGTGTCGCCGTGGGTGCCCCGGAAGGTGGCCGTCGACCTCCCGACGACCAACGCCGACCCGGTCCAGAAGAGCGACATGAAGACGCTGCTCATCCTCGACGGCGCCCTGACTGTGAAGATCGATCGAGGCCAAGGCCCCAGCGAGATCGCGGGCTGCAAGGGCGCGACTGCCTACGCTGAGTGTCTCGCCCCGCTCGGTCCCTTCCTGACGCACAACCCGGCGATCAAGGAGATGGTCAAGAGCGGCTCGCGCCTGTTCCTGATGGCCGACCGCAACATCCCCTACGGCTTCGTGGTCGACGTGATGGCCCGCGTGAAGAGCGCAGGCATCACCAACCTCGGCATGGTCACCAACCCCCCGGAAGGCCCGCGGAAGGAATGAAGGGCGAGCAGCTCATCGCCGCAATCAGCACCGCGCTGGTGAACATACTCCTCTTCATCGGCATGGCCGCCGCGAGCTTCGTGCGCGCGGAAGCCGCCCCGGAGGAGCCCGAGTACGTCCCGGTCGAGCTGATGGAGATGCCCAAGCTCGGCAAAGAGCCCGATCCGAAAGCCCTCCCACGCATCGTCAAGGCGCCCACCCCACCTCCGCCCGACACCGACGTGGCGAGCCTCAGCCGCGAGAAGAAGGAGCAGGAGCTGGAGGAGGAGAACAAGAAGCGCGAGCTCGCCGAGCAGAAGAAGCGCGACGAGCTCGACGAGAAGGAGCGCAAGAAGCAGGAGCGCAAGGAAGCGCGCGACCGCAAGAGGGCGATGGCCCGGGCTCTGCGCGACGTCCAGGACGAGCGCGCCGACGAGGACACGCCCGACGGCTTCAAAGAGGGCCTGCGCGACGGGACCTCCACCAACCCGAACTTTCGCAACGACCTCGACGCGTTCGTCAGCTATGTGAGCGGACTTCTGACCTCGAATTGCGACGTCCCAGCGACCGTCTCCACCGAAGAACGCAAGCGCTTGAAGGTCACCGTCTTCTTCAAGCTCGGCAAGGACGGCAAGTTGCGCGGCCAGCCCAAGCTCTCCCGCAGCAGCGGCAACCGCCAATTCGACAAGGCCGCGCTCGACGCTGTCCGCAAATTCGGCCCCGGCACCGGGCTGCGCATCGTGCCGCCGCGTGATCGCGACGTGCGCAACCACGTGCTCAAGAAGGGCATCAAGGCCATCCTCGACGGCAAGCGGCTCTAGATCCCAATGAGAATCACGGAGAACGCATCGATGCGATTGATCCCTTTGGCGCTGGCCTTCCTGCTCGCCGCGCCCACCCACGCCCAGGACGGCGCCGTGGAAGTGCCATTCGGCGGCGGCCTGGTGCTCTTCCAGCTCGCCGTGCCCGACGCGATCAACACCGGCGACGTGCCGGACACCCGCGGCATCACCGAGGCGCTCACCGGCACGGTCGCGCGCGACCTCAAGATCAGCGGCTACTTCAACCTGATCGACCCCGCCGCGTTCACCGCCGCCGCGAAGAAGGAAGGGCTCGACCCGAGCTTCACCGACTGGTTCAACATCGGCACGCAGGGCCTCGTGAAGGTCGGCTACCGAGTGGTCGGCGACAAGGTCATCGTCGACTGTCGCCTCTACGACGTCAGCAGCAGCAAGCGCATCCCGCTCGCGGCGCCGTACGACAAGGCCACCGAGCTGCCGCTCAAGCCCTCACAGCTGCGCTGGCACGCCCACGGCTTCGTCAACGAGATCATCCGCCACTACACCAAGAGCCCCGGCTTCTTTCAGTCGCGCATCGTCTTCGTGAAGCGCGTCGGCAAGGACAAGGAGCTCTTCATGTCCTCCGCCGACGGCCGTGACGAGACGCGCCTGACGAAGACCGGCGGCATCAACATGCTCCCGTCTCTGCGCAACGGCCGCATCTTCTTCACGAGCTTCCGCAACGGCGGCGTGCACCTGTTCACCATCGCCGGTGGCAAGGCTGCGCCGTTCTCCTCGTTCAAGGGCCTCAACACCGGCGCGGTGCTCAGCCCGGGCGGCAAGCACGTGGCGGCGACGCTCAGCAAGGACGGGAACTCCGAGGTCTACCTGATGGACCCCGGCAGCGGAGCGGTGGTCAAGCGCCTCACCAACTCCTGGGGCATCGACACCAGCCCGTCCTTCTCGCCGGATGGCAGCCAGATCGCTTTTGTGAGCGACCGCCACGGCTCGCCGCAGATCTGGTTGATGAACGCCGACGGCTCGAACCAGCGGCGGCTCACCTTCAACGGCGACTACAACCAGACGCCGGCGTGGAGCCCGCGCGGCGACAAGGTCGCCTTTACGGCCCGGGACGAGCGCAATGTCTTCGACATCTTCACCGTCGCCGTCGGTACCGGTGAGCTCACCCGGCTCACCCAGAACCAGGGCAATAACGAAGAGCCGTCGTGGTCCCCGGATGGCCGCTTCCTCTGCTTCACGAGCACCCGCTCAGGCGAGTCGAAGCTCTACATCATGACCGGCGACGGGCGCGTTCAGACCCAGGTGTCGACCGGCAAGGGCGAGTACCTCACGCCCTTCTGGAGCAGCTGATGCTGTTCGTCGCCGCCTTGCTCGCCAGTCCGCCGCCTGCGGAGCTCGACGCCACGGCCTATATTGCACGCGTGTCGAAGGCGTTGAGCGCCGAGCTCGCGGTCCCGGCAGCGGGCGTCGGCCAGCCCGCGACCACCGGGGCGCGCATGCTGATCCGCGTCGACACCGAGGGCCGGGTCATCAAGTACGAGATCCAGGTCTCCAGCTGATCCCCGGCCTTCGACGCCGCCGCGATCCAGGCCATCCGACGCTTCGCGCCCGGCGGGAAGCACCGGCTCCCGCTGCCTGACGAGCCGAAGCTGCGCGCGCGGATCCTCATCGACGGGCTGGCCCTGGTGATGGACGAGAAGCCCGCGCAGCCGATGGCCGCGTCTGCGATGCCAATCCCGAACGCCGTGAAGAAGAAGAAGCCCAAGGAGTCGAAGTGATGCGCCACACGCTCCCATTGCTGGGACTACTCGGCCTGCTCCTGCTCGCGTGCGGCGGGCCCCCGACCCAGCAACTCGAAGAGGCCGAGGGCGCGCTCAACGACGCGATCCTCGCCCGGAAGTGCGCCCCCGAGGCCTACAAGGCCGCGGTGCGGATGTACGAGAAGGCGCAGAAACAGTCGGACGAGGGTAACTACGAAGACGCCGAGGACTCGGCGCGCGCCGCCCGCAAGCTGGCCGAGAAGGCCCGCAACAAGGCGCTTCTGCGCAAGGCTGACTGCCTCAAGCCGAAGGACGACCCCACCGACGTCAGCGACTTCATCGACCCGTCCGCCCCGGTCGACCAGAACAGCGACCCCGGCGGTCTGGTCACCGTGCACTTCCAGTACAACGCGTACGACCTGACGCCCGATGCACGGCAGAAGATGGCCGCCAACGCGAGGTGGCTGAACAAGAACCCGGACGCGAAGGTCACCGTCGAGGGCCATTGCGACAGCCGCGGCAGCACCGAGTACAACCTCGCGCTGGGCGAGAAGCGCGCCCTGGTGGTGCGGAAGTACCTGGTGTCGCTGGGCGTCGACGGCAGCCGCCTCGCCATCATCAGCTACGGCGAGGAGTCGCCCATGGAGTACGGCGAAACCGACCGCGCCTGGACCAAGAACCGCCGCGCCGAGTTCACCGTCCGTTGAACCCCGGTCCCTTCGCCGCCCTCGACATCGGCAGCAACTCCATCAAGCTCCTGGTCGGCCGACCCACCGGCGGCCCCGTCGACGTCGCCTTTGACCAGGTCCTGGTCACCCGCCTGAGCGAGGGCGTCGACCGGACCGGTGAGCTCGCGCCCGCCGCCGTCCGGCGCTCCCTCGCCGCCATCCACCAGCTCGCCGACCGGTGCCGCGACCTGGGCGTCACCCGCACGACCGCCGTCGGCACCGCCGTGCTGCGCGACGCCGCGAACGGCTCGGTCTTCCTGGCGTCGTGCCACGAATACGGCTTCGACGTAGAGGTGGTCGACGGCGACACCGAGGCCGAGATCGTCCGCCTCGCCGCCCGGCACGAGTTGCCGGGGCTCGCGCCCGACGCGGTCCTGGTCGACATCGGCGGCGGCAGCACCGAGGTCGTCTGGCCCGGCGGCCGCGAGAGCACCGAGCTCGGCGTCGTGCGCCTCACCGAGCGCCACGTCCACGACGACCCGCCCGGCATGGCCGCCCACGCCACCCTCACCGGTGTGGTCGCTGAACGCCTCGCCGCGCTGCCCATCAGCGGCGCCTCGGCCCTCGTCGGCAGCAGCGCCAGCTGCTCGCTGCTCGCCCGCGTGCACCTCCACCTCGACCACCACGACACCGAGCGACTGCACGGCCACCGGCTCCCGACCTCCGCCCTCGACGCCATCGCCGAGCAGCTCGCCACGCTCGACCAGCGCGAGCGCATGGCGTTGATCAAGATGAACCCGCGCCGCAGCGACGTCCTGCTCGCCGGCGCAATGGTCCTGCGCGGCGCCGCCCACGCCATTGGGGTGGACGAGGTCCTCGTCAGCGATAGAGGGACCCGCTTCGGCGTCTTCCACCGGGCGTTCGGCTAGTTTGCATCAACACGGGGTCAGGCCTGGCCACTTGACCCCATCACGCGCATCACGCTGGCTGCGCGTCGGCGTCGATCTCGGGCGGGTGGAGGAAGCCCCACGTGATGCCCACGCCCATGTAGACGACGCACACGAAGAGCAAGTACTCGGGCAGCAGGCGCAGCGGCGCGAGGATGAAGACCGCCGCGATGTTGCCCATCTGGAAGAAGTCGACCGCCTTGTTCTTCCGGCGCTTGAGCTTCGGGAGACGGACGTTCGAGACCATCGCCGCGCCGCTGACCAGCAGCAGGATGGGCATCGCCTCGAGGACCGAAGGCGCGTGGATCTGGCAGGTCAGGAAGAGCGACGCGAGCGCAGCCCCACAAACCGTCGTCGGGATGCCGTAGAAGATCTTGTCGCCCCCCGGAGGGGTCGAGATGTTGAAGCGCGCCAGTCGCGCGGCGGACGCCACGACGTAGCAGCCCACCCCCGCGAGCAGCATCAGGCGGGCGTCACCGGCCCACGCCGCGGTGGACTCTGCGTGGAAGAACACGAGCGCAGCAGGCGCCATCCCAAAGACCACGAAGTCCGCGAAGGAGTCGAACTGGACCCCGAACTCGGACGTGGCGTTGAACAGGCGCGCGGCCGTGCCGTCGAGCTTGTCGAGCAAAACGCCCCACAGAATCATCCACGCGGCCAACGTGTAATCGCCGCTCGCAGACGCGGCGACAGACGAGATCCCGAACAGCATCGACAATGCTGTAAATCCGTTCGGGGCAAGGTATTTCGGCTGTATCTTCACGCCGCGAAGATCTACCCGACGCGCGCCCGTTGCGCAACTGGCGCCGCGCACGCGCAACCTCCGAGGTTCGCGCCGCGGGCGTGGGCCAGCTTCGTTCGCGGCGACCGAGCGGAACCGGAGGCGTAGCGTGAGCTACGTCGAGGATTGCGCGACCGAGACGCGGGCGAAGATGGCCCGCGCCCGTGGATGCGAAACCGGAGGTTGCGCTTGCGCGGCGCCGCTGGGGTCACCCGACCCCCCTGGCCAGAACGTGAGCCCCCACCCCCGACCCCGATTGGCGAGCGAGATCGCTTCGGCTACATTGTTTCAAGGGGATCGAGGGATTGTGAGCGGGTTGGCCCGTGCGTTGCACTGGTCAGGTTCGCACGAGATGAACCGCCTGACTGGGAGAGCACGTTGAAGAACCTGATGATTCGCCTCCGTGACGAGGAAGACGCCGCCACCGCCGTTGAGTACGCCATCATCGCCGGGATCGTGGGCGTGGGCCTCATCGCCGCCCTGCTCCTGTTCCGTCGTTCGATCGCGGACATGCTGCAGCGCGCCGCGGCGGCAGTCGGCGCGGGCTGAGCACCCTCGCGGTCCCCGGCTGGACCGAGCTCGGCGCCTACGTCGCCGTCCTCTACGCCGGTCTCGTCGCCGCCGCTGGCTGCGACGTCCGCTGGCGCAAGGTGCCCAACTCGCTCAACGCCGCCATCGCGGCGGCGGGGCTGGTTGCCCAGGCACACAGAGGCGGCCTCGACGGATTGACGGCGGCCGCGCTCGGCATGGCCACGGCGCTCGGCCTGGTGATCGTCCCGTTCGCGCTTCGGTTGTATCGCGGAGGAGACGCCAAGCTGCTGATCGCCATCGGTGCCTGGCTCGGACCGGTCACCACCGCCTGGGCCTTCGTGTGGGGCGTCGCCATCGGCGGCGGCCTCGCAATCGCGATGGCCCTCGCGGCCGGACCCGAGGCGCGCGCCCGAGTCCGGCAGAACCTGGAAATGGCCGCGCGCACGGTCACCGTTCCCGCGGTGGAAGATGATCGTCCCGCGCGCCTGCACGTCCCCATGGCAGTGGCCTTCGCGGTCGGCGCTCTGGTGGCCATGAGCTGGAGGTAGTGATGCGCGGGCCCCGAAGACGAGCGCGAAACCGCAAGGGCCAGAAGGGCGCCGTCGCGGTCGAGACCGTCTTCGCGCTCACCATCATGACGACGATCCTCATCGCCGGCATTCAGTTCTCCGACGCCATCTTCATCCGCCAGCAGCTCGGCGCCTCCGCGAGCCGCGCCGCCCGCGTTTGCGCCCTCGCGCCCCGTAACGGTTTCGCTGGATGCGTCAACGCCGAGGCCGCCCGGCCCCTCAACGCGAACCTCAACCGACGCTGCGCGGTCGAGACCGCATCGCGCATCCGCCCCATCGGTACGATCGATGTCGGTGAGGTCACCGTGTCGTGCGTGTACAACTTCGACTGGTTGTCTGGCACGCTCGGTAATCTGGGGATAGGTCAGCTTCGGATGACTGCTGCTGCAGCCATGCCGCTGCAGACCCCCCGGCCGTAGAGTCTAGGAGACCCAATGGCCCGCACTGGCGCTCGCGCGTCCCGCCTCGGAGCGCTCGGTTTCACGTTCCTCGCGCTCGTCCTCACCGTGCTCACGGCGTTCCTGCTCGCGAACCTCATCGGGTCGAGCAAGTACGCCAACGAGCCGCTGACGGAAGTCGTGGTCGCCGCGGAGGACATCCCGGCGTCCGAGCGCATCAAGGAAGAGCACCTGCGGGTGGTCAAGTGGCCGCAATCGACCATCCCCGAGGGCGCGTTCGCCAACATCGACGAAGTCCTCGGCCCCAAGCCGAGCGTCCCCGTGAACAAGATCCTGAAGGGCGAGCCGATCCTGAAGCGGCGCCTGGCGGACGCAAAGCTCGGCACCGGAATGGCCTCGCTGGTCCCGGAGCAGCTGCGCGCCTTCCCGGTCCCCATCGACAGCTGGATCGCCGAAGCGCGCCTCGTCTATCCGGGCGCCGTCGTCGACGTGCTGACCACGATCACCAACCCGGCAGACCGCCGCACCAGCACCAAACTGGTGCTCCAGGAGATCAAGGTCCTGGCGGTCAACGGCTCGGTCGACCCCTCTGACGCCACCGAGTCCGACGAGAGCGCCAAGCGCCGCCGCAGCGGGATGAGCAAGTCGGTCGTCACCATGCTCGTGAGCCCTGAGCAGGCGGAGGCCCTTGCCCTCGCCAGCCGCGAGGGGAAGATCGACGTGATGCTGCGCAACGCCGGGGACAAGGGCACCGTCGAGACGATGGGCATCGACCCGCCCGAGCTGCTCGGCGAGGTCGACCCAGACGAGCTCGAGGACGCGCTCGCCGACCAGAAGAACGTCGAGAGCGCCGTCGCCAAGAACAAGAAGCGCCGGCGACGCCGGTCCAAGCGCCGCTACGCGCCCGCCGAGAACAACCCCGAATTCAGACCCGGCGACCGCCGGCCCGCCCGCCGCGGCAGTGGCCGAACGAAGACCATCCAGCTCGGAGGCCAGTGATGCCGCGCGCGTTCGTCGCCGCCCTCTCGCTCCTCCTGCTGACCCCCGCGCACGCGCAGGACAAGCGACCCCCGCCGCGAGAGGAACAACAGGTCGTGTCCGTGTCCCTGGGCGGCTCCAGCTTCCTGAGCCTGGCGGGCGCCCGAGGCAAGGTCACCCTGACCGACCCGACCGTCGCGGACATCACGCCGGCCGGCGGCGGGCTGCTGATCGTCGGCCGCAAGGTCGGCGAGACCAACCTGATCCTGTACGGCGGCGGCGATCGCCTCACCTACCTGATCAAGGTCTCGCTGCCCGCGCAGGCCATCCAATCGGAGATCCGGCGCCTCTTCCCCCGCGAGGACATCGAGGCGCGCGCGGTCGGCGGCTCGCTGGTCCTGGTCGGCGTGGTCAACGACACGCCCACGGTGAAGCAGGCCGAAGAGCTCGCCCTCGGCTACCTCGCCAGCCCCTCCATCGCGGCGCTCGACGTGACGCCTCACGTCATCAACCTGTTGCGCGTCCGCGGGCGGCAGCAGGTCCAGCTCGAGGTGAAGTTCGCCGAGGTGACGCGGCGTTCGCTGCGCGCGATCGGGGTCGAGGGCGCTGCGTTGCACGAGAGCCAGAAGCTCGGCGTCGGAGTCGGACGCGGGGGTTCGGCGGCCGTCAGCGGCATCGACCCCACCCGCGGCACGCCGGGGTTGCGCGCGGACCCGACTGAGACTTCCTTCGGCTCCATCTTCGTCGGCTTGAAGGACGGGGCGTTCCCGTTCGTCGCCGCCCTGCGACTGCTCGCCCAGAAGGGGCTCTCGCGCTCCCTCGCCGAGCCCAACCTGGTCTCGATGAGCGGCCAGAGCGCCCACTTCCTGGCCGGCGGTGAGGTCCCGATCCTCATCCCCACAGGCTTCGGCGGCGTTCAGGTCGAGTACAAGGAGTTCGGCATCGAGCTCGACTTCACGCCGACGGTGATGGTCAACCGCACCATCCAGCTGAAGACCAAGGTCGCGATCAGCGCGCTCGATCCGACCGTCCGCGTGGTCCTCGACGGCTTCGAGCTGCCGGCGTTCTCCCGCCGCGAAGGTGCGACGAGCATCCGTCTCCGCGATGGCCAGAGCTTCGCGATGGCCGGCCTGCTCGCAGACGAGATGACCAACTCCGTCGAGAGCGTGCCCGGCCTCGGCCAGATCCCGATCCTCGGCACGCTCTTCTCGTCGAAGCGATACGAGCGCAAGGAGACCGAGCTGGTCGTGGTCGTCACCGCCCGCCTCGTCGACCCGATGGACGCCGGCGACGTGCCGCCGCTCCCGGGCGAGGACCGGGTCAGCGATCCGTCGGACCTCGAGCTCTTCCTGCTCAACATCACCGAGCCGTCGAAGCGCACACGACCCCAGCGCAGCCGCCCCAACGCCGGTCGCGCGGGTGGCCGCCAGCCCGTGGGAGCCATCGGGTTCTGGCGATGAAGGCGTCCGACACGCGCGGAGGCCCCCGTGGCTAAGTGGGTCCGGCCGGCCAGCCGCGCGGGCATCAAGGACCCGCGGCAGTCCACCTTCATCACCAACCTCGCCGACATCGAGGCCGCCCGGGGCTCACGCCCGAAGCCGCTGTCTTCGAAGACGAATGTGCTGTCGCTCGAGGACCTCGAGGACGTCACCCGCCCCGGAGACGAGCCGCTCGGCGTCGCCCCCCAGCCCGGCGTCAGCGTCCCGACGAAGATGACTGCGTTCTTCGCGCCGAAGGGCGGCGTGGGCTCTACCTTCCTGGCGTGCAACGTGGCGGGCGCCCTGGCCGCGACCTCCGAGAAGGTGGTCGTCGTCGACATGGATCTGCAGCTCGGCGCGGTCCCCGTCAGCCTCAACCTCAAGCCAGAGCGCAGCATCGGCGAGCTCGTGGTCGAGGCCGAGAAGGCCGGCGAAGGCCCGCTCGAGAGCGGCCTCGACCGGCACCAGAGCGGGATCACCCTCGTCGCCCAGGGCGACCGCATCGAAGAGCTGTCAGAGGTCACAGCCGAGCGGCTGCCCCGCTTCTTCGACGCCCTCGGTCACCAGTTTTCGCACGTCATCGTCGATGGGCTGCGCGACTTCAGCGACCACGCGGTCTCGACGATGGACCTCGCCCACCAGGTGGTGCTCGTCGCGACACAGGACGTGCCGGCCATCCGCGCCGCCGCCCGCGCGCTGCGCATCTTCCGCCGCCTCGGCTACGAGCCGGGCCGCATCAAGGTGGTGCTCAACCGCTATCATAAGAAGGCGCCGGTCTCGCTCGAGGCGATCCACAACGCCCTGGGCCAGCCCGTCGACGCCGTGGTGCGCAACGACTTCCCGCTCGTGGAGTCGGCGTTGAACCACGGCGTGATGGTGAGCGATCTGAAGGCCGCCGCCGGCCTGACGCGCGACGTGGAGGCGCTCGCCCGGCACCTCGCCGGGATGCCCGCCACGGCGAGCGCCGGTGGCGGGCTCTTCAGCCGTCTGTTCGGGAGGGGGTGACCGTGGGAATGCGCATTGTCGACCGGTTGACCGTCGGGGTCGACCAGGACAAGCAGAAGAAGAGTGGTCGCGACCTCGACGACGTCCGTCGGCGCCTGCATCGGCAGGTCATCGACCGGCTCGATGTGGCCGCGGTGGCGAACCTCTCCGCGGAACAGCTCAAGGCGCGCTTGCGCGACATCATCGAGCGTCTCGTCGCCAAGGAGGGGCTCAACCTCTCGTCGACCGAGAGCGAGTCCGTCGTCGGTGGCATCGTCGACGAGATCACCGGACTCGGACCGCTCGAAGGCCTGCTCGCGGATCCCGCCGTCAGCGACATCCTCGTCAACGGACCCAACGTCATCTACGTGGAGCGCGGCGGCAAGCTCGAGCAAGTGGACGCCCGCTTCCGCGACGAGGCCCACCTCATCAACACCATCAGCCGCATCGTCGGGCGCATCGGACGCCGCGTCGACGAGTCGTCGCCGATGGTCGACGCCCGTCTCGCCGACGGCTCGCGCGTCAACGCCATCATCCCGCCGCTCGCCCTCGACGGCGCGGCCATGTCCATCCGGCGCTTCGGCGCGGACCCGCTGAAGGCCACGGACCTCGTGAACTTCGGGGCGCTGACGCAGGACATGATGAACTACCTGATGGCGGCGGTCCGGGCGAAGTGCAACATCCTCATCAGCGGAGGCACCGGCGCTGGCAAGACGACGCTGCTCAACTGCCTGAGCAACTTCATCCCGCACACCGAGCGCATCATCACGCTCGAGGACTCCGCGGAGCTGCGCCTCCAGCAGCCCCACACGGTGCGCCTCGAGAGTCGGCCGCCGAACATCGAGGGCAAGGGCGCGGTCACCATCGGCGACCTGATGAAGAACGCGCTGCGAATGCGCCCCGACCGCATCGTGGTCGGTGAGGTCCGCGGCGGTGAAGCCCTGGACATGCTGCAGGCGATGAACACCGGCCACGAGGGCTCGATGGGCACGCTGCACGCGAACTCGCCCGAAGACGCCCTGCAACGCCTGATGACGATGATCACGATGAGCGGCGTGAAGCTCGGCCCCGATGCCCTCACGCAGATCATCGGCCGCTCGCTGCACGTCATCGTCCAGGCGAGCCGCCTCGCGGACGGGCAGCGGAAGATCACCAACATCACCGAGGTGCTCGGGCTCGAGGGCGCCGAGGTCAAGACCAACGAGATCTTCGTCTACGACCGCCACGGGATGGACGAGGACGGCACCATCCACGGTGAGCACCGCTACGCCCGCGAGTCGCTGCAGCTCGAGCGCTTCTACGCCGCGGGCGCGCTGAAGCGGCCAACTCCGTGAACCTGCTCGTCGTCCTCATCCCGCTGGTGCTGTTCCTGTTGATGCAGGCGATCTTCTGGTTCGTGACCTCGAAGAAGAGCGCGCACGACGCCTTCATCGCGGAGCGCCTCGGCACCGACGAGTCGATCACCCAGAGCCAGGCGCTGATGAGGCAGGGGGCGCAGGGCGCCTTCGCCCAGCAGATCGTCGACATGCTCGAGGCCGCCGGTGAGGACAGCGACATCACGCCGTTCTTCACGCGCATGCTCGTCTTATTCTTCGCGACCTTCGCGATCACGCTCGTGATGACGAGCGAGCCGGCGGCGGCGACGCTCTTCGGCGTGTGCGCTGCGTTCCTCCCCTTCGCCGGCCTGGCGCGCAAGCGGCGGGTGCGCATGCGCCGCATCGAAGAGCAGCTGCCCGAGGCGCTGGAGGTGATGATCATCTCGCTGCGTGCCGGTCAGTCGCTCGACCAGACCATCCGGCTCACGGCGTCGGAGCTCGACGCGCCCATCGGCGAGGAGTTCCGCAGAGTCTCCGAAGAGCAGGGCCTCGGACGGCCGATCGACGAGGCGCTCGTCAGCATGAGTCAGCGCCTCGACACGTGCCGCACGGTGCGCGCCTTCGTGGTCTCCGTGATGGTGCTCCACCAAACCGGCGGCAACCTGGTGGAGGTGCTCGAGAGCATCATCGACTCGATGCGCCAGCAGTCGCAGTACGAGCGGAAGCTCGCAGCGATGACCGCCGAAGGGCGCACGAGCGCGCGGATCCTGGCGGCCATCCCGCCGCTGTTCGCTTTCTTCTCGTATCTGGCCAACCCCGATTACATCGGCGGCATGTTCACCGACGGCGCGGGGCAGGCGATGCTCTTCGTCGCGATGAGCCTCTACATCACCGGCGTGCTGTGGACGCGCCGCCTCACCCGGGCGCAGACCTGACATGGATCCGGAGACCCTCAAGCTCGCCGTCATCGCCTCCGGAGCCGCCACGCTGCTCACGGTGATGCTCGCCTGTCGCGCGTTCTTCCGTGGGCGCGAGGCGCGCCTCGAGGCCGCCGAAGAAGCCGCCAAGGCGATCGCGGAAGCCGACGCGCACGCCGGTGAGGTGCAAGGCCTGGCGCGGTTCCGTGGTCTGGCGAGCGTGATGCGACCGAAGACCGTCGAGGAGCTGAGCGAGATGCGCCGCGAGCTCGCGCGCGCCGGCATGCGCGCAAACGACGCGGTGGCGTTCTACAGCGCGCTGCGAGCGATCGCGATGCTCGCCGGTGGTGGCCTCTTCTTCCTGCTGGTCGTCGGCACCGCCCTCGATCCAGCGGCGCTGCTTCTCGGATCGGTCGTTCTGGGCTTCGCCTTCCTCGGCCCGAAGTGGTGGCTGCGGATGCAGGTCAAGGCGCGCCAGGAGGCGCTCAACCGCTCGCTGCCGCCCACCCTCGATCTGCTCGTCACGTGCATGGAAGCCGGGCTCGGCCTGGAGCAGGCCATCGCGCGCGTCGCCGCGGAGATCGGCTACAGCGATCCCGAGATGTCGGAGGAGCTGGCGGTCGTCGTCGGCGAGATGCGCGCGGGCCTCAGCGTCGGCGCGACGTTCAAGAAGCTGGCCGACCGTGTGACCTCCGACGAGGTCCGCAACATGTCGAACGTGATCATCCAGTCGGCGACCCTCGGCGCCTCGCTCGGTCGCACGCTGCGCGAATACGCGTCGAGCTCGCGCCGGCGCCGTGAGCTGGCGCTCGAGGAGATGGCCGGCAAGGTCACCGCTGGCCTGACGCTGCCGCTGACCCTGTGCCTCCTGCCGTCCGCGGTCATCGCCATCCTCGGCCCGGCGGTCGTGATGGTCATGAACAGCGTCTTCCTCAACGGATGAGGCGCGCGCTCGCGCTGGCGGCGCTGTTCTACGCTTGCGGTGGTGGACCCACCCCGGAGGAGCAGGCCAAGGCCGACCAGGAGCTGAAGGTCGAGCTGGCCGAGCTGCTCGTCGACGCCAAGGCCCACCACAACGCCACCCGCCTCCTGCGCCAGGCGATGAAGCGCGACCCGATGGATCCGCGACTCCATTACCTGATGGGCGCGGTGCTGCGTGACCGCGGCGTCTACCCCGAGGCGAAGCGCTCGCTCATGGTCGCGCTGAAGCTCGACCCCAAGCTGGCCCAGGCCCACAGCGCGCTGGGCATGGTGCACGACCTGCTCGGAGAGCATCCCGAGGCGCAGGCCGCGCACCGGAAGGCGATCGAACTCGTAGGCGACGAGCCCAAGTTCCACAACAACCTCGGCTTCTCGCTGTACCTCGCCGGCCAGCACGAGGGCGCGGTCGACGCGTATCGTCAGGCCCTGCGCCTCGACCCCGATGCGTCCCGCGTCTACATCAACCTGGGCTTCGCGCTCGCGGCCCAGAAGAAGGATCATGAGGCGCTCTCGATGTTCCGTCAGGTGGTGCCCGAAGCGGGCGCGCTCAACAACCTGGCGCTGGCACACGAGCTGCAGGGTAATCCAGCGTCGGCGCGGCGAATGTACCGCGAGGCGCTCATGGCGGATCCCGGGCTGAAGCAGGCCCTGGCAAACCTGAAAGCGCTGGACCAGGCGCCCACCGACGACCCGAAGGAGGATCCATGAGCCGCGTGCTCATCATTTGTCTGGCTGCCCCGCTCGCCCTCGCGCTCAGCGCTTGCGGCGGCCGGCCTCATCTCGCGGAGGACGTCGGCTCGTCGTACAAGCGGACGTTTCGCGCCCAGACCGAAGCCGAGCCGAGGCGCGCCCTGGCGTCTCTCGGCGCCGACGAGGCAAAGGGGATCATGGACAACCATCGGGCGGTGTATCACCCCAATAGTGACAAAGCGGGGTCTGCCGGCCAGGCAGGCGGCGGCGCCGGTGCGGGTCTGTTGACCCCAATGATCGGCGGCTTCCTCGGCGGGGGTGACACCAACAACAACCCGATCAAACTGCAAGCGAAGTAGGGAGCGAGGCGATGCGACAGCCACGACGGAGTGAACGAGGTTTCTCGATGACCGTCGTGATGCTGTTCGGAGGCATCTTGCTGATGCTCTTCCTCTTCGCCTCGGTGTTCCTCGGGATGAACATCACGCAGCGCGAGGAGCAGCAGGCCAGCGCCGACGCGTTGGCCATCGCCGCCACGACGATCGCGGCGCGCGAAGGGGTGGACGCGGTCTGCAACCACCCCGCGATGCAGGCGCTCGTGCGGTCGAATATGGCGAAATACGACCAGTGGGACGGCAACGCGGCCTGCCCGCAGGTGATCCGCCAGGACCTGGGCGACGGACGCTACAGGCTCGGCTTCGAGGCTGAGGTTTCGGGGCGCCCCGGCAGCCCGTTCGGCCAGCAATTCGAGGACCAGGACGCGATCCTCCTCCGGCAGGGCGGGACCGCCGAGATCGATGAGAACCAGTTCAACGAGATCGAGGAGCGCCGGCCGAAGCTGGTGCTCGTCCTCGACTACTCCGGCTCTATGGGCGCGGGCTTCGGTAATGGCACCCGGATGGACTCACTGAGGTCGGCCGTCAGCGGCCTGATCAGCCAGCGGCTGCGCGCCGAATACGGCCTGGTGATGTTCAACAGCGGCGTCGTCAACGCGATCAACATCGACGCCGACGACCAGCAGCGTGACATCCTCGACGCCATCAACAGCCGCGGCCCCGGCGGTGGCACCGAGTACGGCGGCCCGATCGCGCGAGCCGCGGACATGCTGGTCCGTACAGAGAACACCGGCTGGTACATCCTCTTCGTGACCGACGGGCAACCCAACAATGGAGCAGGCCCGTCGTTGCGCGCCGCCGACCAGGCCAAAGACCGCGACATCGGCATCTTCACGCTCTTCATCGGGAGCGGCGGTGGTCCGCGCAACCTGCTCATCGACATGAGCGGCACGCGGGACGACCCGGGCGGGCCCGGCAACGATCGCTACTTCTTCCAGGCCGGCAACGACGCGCAGCTGCAGCAGACCTTCCGGCAGATCGTCTCGAGCATCCTGTGCAGCATCGGGCCGCTCAACCCGGTGCCCGACCCCGACTTCGGCGAGCTGAACGTCTTCATGGTCGAGCGGGACGGCGACGAGGTGCCGCTGACGCGCACGCCGAACCTGGGCGATAACGCGAACGCGCTCGCGTACAACTACATCCGCGACGAGAACAAGATCCGGCTGACCCAACGCGTATGCGACGAGGTGCTCGACAACGGCGCCACCATCACGGCGCGCTTCGGCAGTCCGCTGCTCGTCGACTGATCCTCGGCCTGGCGCTGATCCCCGCGGTCTGCGCCGCCCACTCCCGAAGCACCACCTACTCCGACTGGGCACCCGAGCGGGTCGAGTTGCAGGTCTCCCGCCTCGACTGGACCGCGCTGCGCGACATGAAGCCCGCGTCGTTGCCTCAGCTCGTCCGCCGCGAGGGCTGCACCTCCACTGGCGCGGTCGCCGAACAGCCGGCGCGCGAGGGTTGGCGCCGTTTCGAGTGGCCGCTGACCTGCAGTGAGCCGGGCGCGGTCGAAGTCGACCTGCTGATGGGCGTGCTGCCCGGTCACGTGCACATCGCGCGGATCGCCGACCGCGAGCACGTACTCACCGAGACCCGCCGGACCACCACGGTCGCCCGCGGATACCTCGCGCTCGGGTGGACCCACGTGCTGGGCGGCGCCGACCACCTCGTCTTCGTGCTGGTGCTCCTGCTGGGCTGCGCCACCGTGCGCGAAGCGGCGTGGGCCGTCACCGGCTTCACCGCCGGACACAGCCTGACGCTCGCCCTCGCCGTGAGCGGCCGGTACGCCGCGGACGCCGGCACCGTCGAGGCGATGATCGGCTTGTCGATCGTGCTCGTCGCGGCGGAGAACGTGTTTCGCGAGCGGCCCACCTGGTGGATGCCTACGCTGGTGGTAGGCGTCGCGACCGCCGCTGCCTGGATCTCCGCGCCCATCGCCTGGCTCGGCGTGGCGCTCTTCGCGGCCTGCCGCTTCGGCTGGCTCGCGCGCGGCGGACGGACTCTACACGCGGCGCTCGCGGCGCTCTTCGGGCTGCTGCACGGGCTCGGCTTCGCAGGCGCGCTCAGCGATCTGGCACCGCGCGACGACCTGTGGCGGCCGCTGCTCGGCTTCAACATCGGAGTGGAGCTCGGCCAGCTGATGGTTGTGCTGCTCGCGTGGCCGATCCTGAAGCGGCTGCGGCCCCAAGGGGCGGTGCCGTTCGGCTCTACCGTCGCCGCGGCCGCCGGGATGTTCTGGCTCGTCTCGCGTCTCGGCGCCTGACCCCCACGAGCAGCAGCGCCCACCACCCTGGGTGCACAGCACCGGTCGCCGCCGTACAACCGGGCCCCGCCGGCGAGAGGTCGCGCTCGATGTCGCTCTCCGTGTCCTGAGGCTGCGGCATCGGCGATGGCGTGGGCGCACCCGCGTCCGGCGCTGGCGCGGGTCCCGGCGGCGGCGGATCCGGTGGGGGCGGCGGATTCGGTGGCGCGTCACCCCCGACGCAGACGCCGATGCCCGCGATCGGCGCGCGCTCGCGGTCACAGCGCCGGCTCTCGCAATGGCCTTCGCGCAGGCAGGTCAGCTGGCAACGCCTGTCCGTGCTGCAGAGCAGGCTGTCCGCGCACGAAGACGCGAGCTCTGCCGGCGCTGGCCTGCACACCTCGGCGGCCCCGAGGTCGCGGGTCGGGAAGCAGCGCGTGCTGCCCCACGGCGTCGGCCTGCACGCGGTCCCGGCGGGGCAGCTGCCCCCGGTGGCCCGGCAGCCGTCGGGCGCCGCGCACGCCCGCCACTGCTCGCGGCAGCGGCGACCGCCGCAGACGCTCCACTCGAAGTCGTCGAGCACGTCTCCGCAAGCCGAGTCGAGGCACTCGAGCAGGGTGTCGAAGGCCGCTAGACCTCCGTTTCCACCGAGGTCGCCTGCACACTCCCGCGTGCACCGGTCGTCGCGGATGCCACCGCAGCGCGCCGTGCAGTCGAAGATCGCGCCGCAGGGCCCGGTCTCGTCGGGCGGCGGCGGCGGTGGAGGCGGAGGCGGCGGCGGCGGTGGAGGAGGCGGCGTCTCCTGCTCGCACAGCGCGACCGCGTTTGGGCAGTTGTTGCGCACGCACCGGTTGTTCAGCGGCGGTCCGACGATGCGACACGGCGCGTTCTGCAAGCACTCGACCATGCCCGACACACCCGGCCAGGCGCCGGGGCCCAGGTCGAGCAGGCAGCCGACGAAGCACTCGGCGTCGTCGCAGCTGCCGATACAGTCGACCGCCTCCGGACAGGCCATCTGGCCGCATTGCGCCGGATCGCAGAGCCCGTCCTCGCGACAGCCCTGCTGACAGGGGCAGAGCGCATCACACGGGGCGTTCTGACCCATCGTGCGCCGGATCCAGCTGAGCTCCGCGTCGACCCGGACCTGCGCCGACAGCCCGGTGCAGTGGTCGTCGCCCCACCAGGGATCCACCAGGGCGCTGTTCACCCCGATGACCCGCCACGCTCCGTCGATCCTCGCGAGGCCAGGCCCGCCCGAGTCGCCGTAGCAGACGCCGGAGTCGCGCCCGACCGTGATGTAGACGGCGGGGAATGCCGAGCGCTGAGTGAGCGTGGTCGAGCGCTTCTCACCCCCGCCGGTGCGGGCCTCGCCGTTGTCGACCCCGAAGCCGACGTAGAAGATGTCGCTGCCGTCGCGGCCCTCGAGCGCGGTCTCGTTGAGCGGCAGTGGATCGGTGTCGACGACCGGCGCAGCGAGCCTGAGCAAGGCCAGATCGTGGTAGCTGGGGTACGGGTCAAGCGACCATTGCGGGTGCACGAAGATCTGGTCGACCTGGTAACGGCGCCCCTCGCGGGGCCCGCTCCCGCGGTTGTTCGGCCGCGCGTCGGTGCCGACCATGAAGCTGACCCACTCGGGCTGGAGACGGCCGATGTCCTCCACATCGTCCACGCAATGGGCCGCGGCGAGCACCCAGTTCTGGTGGATGAGCGTGCCGGTGCAGAACGAGCCCTGGTAGTTGCCCTGCCACTCGATCACGAGCGCGCCGACCGCCGGCCAGCCCGCCTCCGGGTCGCCGTTGAAGATGCCTTGGGTGCGCGCCTCGTGGGTCTCCGCGGGCGCACCCGCCTCCACGCACGCCAGCGCGCCGAGGGCCACCGCGGCGATGAGGAACCGGCTTCGCATCACATCCCGTGCAGCATAGCGCGCGCACCCAGGGGGCGGCGCGATCGCGATCTGACCTACGCCCAGGGCACCACGCCCACCCGGTACACCACGTAGATCGACGCGTAGAACGCGGTGTGGAACGCCGCGTAGAGCGCCAGGCCGCGCCAGCCGTAGATGCGCGCCTCGCGAGGCTCGGATGCGGGGTCGTATCCGTGCAGGAACAGGCGGTAGCACACGGCCGCGAGCACGAAGGCGGCGACGCCGTCGGCGATGAAGTGCTGCTTCATCGTGGTGATGCCGACCGCGATGGAGAGCACCATCGGCACGCTCAGCAGACCGTAGAGGCGGCGGGCCTTCCAGGCGGCGAGGGCGGCGATGCAGGCGATGGACATGTGGAGGGATGGGAAGAGGTTGTAGGGCGGATCGACCCAGAAGGTGAGGCGGATGGCCCACTGCTCGAAGTCGGTGACGTCGAGCGTGTGGTCCGCAGGGCGGAAGCCGAGGGAGGTGACGGGGAAGAACCAGAAGAAGACGAGCGAGCCCACGAGCACCGCCGCGTAGGCCTTCACGACGCGGCCGAAGAGCGCTTGCGAGCGCACCACGAAGCACGGGTACACCATCGCGGTGTAGACCCAGCTGTAGAGGTAGACGGTCCACTCCACGAAGGGGATGGCGTCGTCGAGTGGGGTGCGGAGCGTGAACGCCTGAGCGGGGTCCTGGGTGCGCGCGATGAACTGGAAGATCGCGTAGGAGACAGCGACCAGGAGGGCCGCCCAGGAGACGTTCCGGATCAACGCAGGCCCTTGGCCTTCAGCCACGCGACCAGGGCCGCCGGGTCGTCGGTGATGATGCCGTCGACCCCCATCTCGACGAGGCGGGCCCAGCTCTCCGGGGTGTTGATCGTCCAGGGCACGACCTTCAGCCCCGCGGCGTGCATCCGCTCGACGTCCGCCTTCACGATCCAGCGGTGGTTGGGCGACACGATGCTCGCCTGGGCCGCCTTCGCGACGGCCACGTGGTCGATGTGGTTCTCGGCGACGAGCAGCACCCGGCGAATCTTCGGCTCGAGGCGCGCGACGGCCTGCAACGTGCGCTGGTCGAAGGACTGAACCGTCGTGCGCTCGACGACGCCCGCGGCGCGGATGGCGGCCACCACGAGCTCGGCGAAGCGCTCGGGCGGAGGGGCGGCGCCCGGGTGGCCGGGCACGAGCTTGGTCTCGATGTTGAAGCCGACCTTCGGGTGACCCTTCGCGAGCGCGAAGACCTCGGCCAGCGTCGGGATCCCAGCGCCCGGGACCCGCTCCTGGCGCGGGAAGCGCGCGTGGGGCAGCGAGCCGCAATCGAAGGCGCGTATCGCCGCCAGCGTCAGGCTGCGCACGGGGATGGACGCCGGGAGCTTCTTCCCGCCTGTGGTGCAACGCTTCGGCGAGACCGCCGGGTCGTGCAACACCACGAGCTGATCGTCGGAGGTGACGCCCAGGTCGAGCTCGAGCACGTCGACCCCCGCCCCGAGGGCGTATTTGAAGCCGACCAGCGTGTTCTCCGGGCGCACCGCCCGCGCGCCGCGATGCCCCTGCACCTCGATGCGCGCCTGGGCCAGGGAGGACACGGCACACAAGAGCAGGATCGGTCGCATCATCTACCTCAGGGCTGGTTGAACAGACCGCCGACCGAGTGCTCGAAGAGCACGTCCTCGCGCACCGTCAGTGGCACCGCCTGACCCGACTCGAGGCCCACGCCAGGACCCCCGAAGCCGGGGTCGAGCGCCCACGCGATGTCGAAGCGCAGGACGAAGCGGTTGAACTGCGGCAGCAGCGCGCGCACACCGAAGCCGACCGACTGGCGCCAGCGCATGTCGTCGGGGCTGGTGTAGATCGAGCCGAAGTCGTAGAACGCCGCCAGCCCGAGGTGCAGATACGAGAGGGTGACCGGCTCGGTGCGCCACTCGAGGTTGCCGCGGATCCGGTCGGCGTCGCGCGCGAAGAACGCCTGCGTGGGGTAGCCGCGCAGCCCGTTATCACCGCCGAGCGTGACGAGGTTGCTGCGCGTGTCGGCTTCCTGACGCATCCACTCCAAGCGCGTGACGAGCCGCCCGAGCACTACGGTCGGCGTCGCCCCACGCAGCCGCGCGAGGAAACGCTGGTCGACAGCGTTACCCTCCTCCACTCGGAACTCGGCTGCGGCGGCCAGCTCGACCAGGCCGTTGCCGCCCCAGTCTTCGGCGTAGGTGGTCGAGCTCGAGAAAATCATCGCGTCGTTCGTCGAGCCGAAGAGGAACATCGGCACCCGTACCGAGGCGCCGAGCGACGGACCCAGCCGCACGTCCTCGCTCACTCCGAAGCTCGCCAGGTCGCGAAACGTCCGGAAACGTGAGCGGAACACGGCTGCACCCAGGACCGGACCCGTGTCAGTCCGCGAGGGCGGTAGATCGTCCTGGCGGAACCGGTTCTGCACGTCGCGGTCGAAATCGCCGAGGCCGGTCTCCTCGTTGGGGCCGCGGTCGAGCCGGCTGATACCGAACCCGCCGCTCATCCGCAGCACGTACGCCCCTCCGTATTGCCGGCGCCACAGCGCGTCTGCCGCGAGCGCCCGGTGGTCCCACACGAGCGGGACGCCATCGTCGTTCGAGACGACGTCGCCCGCCTGGTTCCGGCGTACTACGAAGCGCTGGTACACGATGGGCACCGTCCAGCCTTCGCGCTGCTTCAAGTCGAAGAAGGGCCTGGCGAGCGACCCGGACAGGATGAGGCCGTCGTAATGATCGTCGCTGCGGCGAAAGACGAGGTCGCCCGCGAGCAAGAGCGACACCGGCTTGGCCGCCACCCGCCGATCGAAGTAGAGCAGGCCCGGCGACCACGTCGTCGGCGCCACCCCATAGCGCACGCTCGCTCGATTCGCGCGCCCGAAGAGGTTGCGCTCGGTCATCCGCAGCTCGAGCCGGTCGAGGTGGCTGTCGGTGGTCTGGAAGGACGACTCGAGCCGCAGACTCCAGAGGTCGCGGGTCACCACCAGGATGCCGACCTCGTCCGGTTTCTGCGCCCGCACCGGCTGGATGCGAGCTATCGAGAAGATCGTCATCGTCCGCAGATTGCGTGCCGACTCGGCGACCGCCTCGGGGTCGTAGACGTCGCCCTCCTCGAACAGCAGCTCGCGCGACACCGTCTTCTCGGTGGTCAGCCAATGCAGCCAATTGAAGACGGTGGGGAACGGCTCGTGGTCGACGAGCACCTGGTAGCGGACGATGCGCACGAAGGCGACCCGCTTGCCCTCGGGCGCGAGGTCTGGCTCGAGTTGCAAGCGCTGCATCGCGCGGAGGGCGTGGGCCTCCTCGTAGCTGGGCGCCGCCAGGAGCGTCACGGCGAGCAGGAGCGGGGTCATCGCCACCTCCGTGGGAGCGCCATCGCGCGCGACTCCAGAAACGCCCGCAGCTTCGGGGGCAGCGCCGCCCGCACCGCCAGCCGCCGGTCCTCGACGGGATGGGCGAAGCGCAGCCCGCCCGCGTGCAGGAAGATGGCCTTGCGCGTCGCCTTCGCGAAGGCCTTGTCGAGCGCGTCGCGCGGCCCGTAGTCGCGGTCGCCGACCACCGGACAGCGCCGATGCGCCATATGAGCGCGGATCTGGTGCAAGCGGCCCGTCTCGAGGATGCACTCCAGCAGCGTCACCTCGCGGCTCCGGACGAGGGTCTTGTAGCGCGTCACCGCCGGCTTCGCGTGGCGGTGGGCGCCGACGAGCGCCGTCTTCCGCCCCCCGCGCCGGGTCTCGCGGATGGGGTCGTTCACGGTGCCATCGGGCGGCCGCGGCGCGCCGTGCACCAACGTCACATACGTCTTCTCGATGGTGCGCCCCTCGAATTGCGCCCGCAGCCCGTCGTAGCCCTCGCGCGTGAGGCCGACGAGGACCAGCCCGCTCGTGGGCCGGTCGAGGCGGTGCAAGAGCCCGTAGTCACGGGCCTTTCCGAGCGCCTGCAGCTCGCGCGGATGGTGGGCGAAGGCGAAGTTGAGCAGCGTGTCGTGGCTGTGGTCGGTGCCGGGCTGCGTGACGACGCCGGCGGGCTTCTCGACGACCAGGAAGTGAGGGTCTGTGTGCACCACCCGGCACGGGATCCGGGGGTTCGGCGGCACGCTGAGTTGCATCCGCCGAAATCTAACAGCCTCAGCGCGGCGGCGGGGGGGCGAATTGTCCCGGCGACTGCGGGAAGGGCTGGGGGCTCGACCCGTAGACCGGCGCCTGGATGATCCCGCGGCGCGCGAGGCCGGCGTGGTCGTCGTAGTAGAGCGCCAGGATCGCCTCCGGGCGGTTGTCGCGGCGCCGAAAGGGCACGTCGATGACCGAGGAGCGGCGCGTCTCGCCGTAGCGTGTGCCGAGGTGCTGGCCTTCGCCCATGCGCTCATCGGCCGCCGAGTCCATCATGCCCTTTCGGGCCCGGGGCGCCGACGCGGCCGGCGCGTTCTTGGCCGCACCGCCGCGGGGGGCGCGCGACTCCTCACGGTCGTAGGCGATCGGGGCCGGGGGCGGCGAAGGCGGGGGCGGCGCGACCTCGCGGAACACCGCAACGCCGACGACGCCGAGGTGCTGCGGGGTGCCCATGCGGGCGCCGTAGCTGTCGCCCGGGTTGGTGAAGCGGAACGCCGCGACCTCGCTGTGGCTGCGGCGGAAGCCCTCGACCGTGACGCTCCCGTAGGGGTCGACCACGTACCCGCGCTGGCTCGCGAAGTCGCCGGCCTTGCCCGAGATGACGTCGCGACCGTCGACCGTGACCACGACCTCGATCCGCTCGGCGGTGTGGTTGGTGACCAGCACGTTGTAGCGGCGGTTGTAGACGCCCTCGACCCAGGTCGCGCCGGTGTGGTTCCAGGTCGGCAGCGCGCGGCCCCACTCGTCGACGAGCTGGACCGACCAGCTGCCGTTATGAGCGGGCGCGGTGGCGCCGCCGCCGCCCTCCACAGGGCGGACAGGGGCAGATTGCGTGTCACAACCGACGGCGCAGACGAGCAAGAGCGGGAGCAATCGATGAACCACGGCGACACCTCCTTGATGGGTGCTTCTACGGACCGCGACCACGAAGGGTCTATTCAGTAAGAGACCATCGTCCGCACCTCGACGCCCAACTGCAACGTGGGCGCGCACGGCGTCGCCCGCCCACGTCGTCGAGACAGCCGCCCGTGCCGTCGAGCGCGCGTCGTTCAGAGCTTCTCGGGGCGCTTCGCGGCGGGCGGCACGAAGGTGCCGACGTCGCGCAGCGTCAGCGGGACCCCGACCTTCGTCCAGTCCACGGCGCCGACCTTCGTGTCCCGGGGCCGCGAGTTCACGAAGGCCTCGTAATTCCGGAACAGGACACGCTCAACCTCCTCCGGCTTCAGCGCGAGACCCCGCAAGACGCCGGGCACGAGCGGCGTCTGGTAATGCGACTTCGTGAGCATGTCGAGATACGCCTGAATTCGCACCGAAAGGAAGTCCACGCTCTTCGACGAAGCGCGGGTCATGACCACGTCGGTCCCGAACATGAAGCGATCAGGGAACGCCCTGAAAATCTTACGAAACTTCCCCGGCGACCGTGAGATCCGCTTGAGCCCGGGCACCATGAAACTGTCGTGTCCGAAGCTGATGTCGCTGTGCAGATTCGGGAACGCGCGCAAGAAGGCCTTCAAGCGCGTCGCGCGAATGGACGAAAGCATGAAATGCGGTGCGATCACCTTCAGGTCGGGGAAGAGCGTGAGGACGGTGGCAAATTCCTCGGCGAACCCTGGCGTGGTCGGCCCAGGATTTACGTGAAAGCAAATGGGCAGCCCCGTCCGTTCAGCGTAGGCATAGACCGGGAGCATGTCGGGGTGGTCGAGCGCGACCTGGTGGAAGAAGTAGGGGCCGTGGTCGGGGCGTTTGTCGCGCATTCCGTGGCCGCTGTAGAGCTTCAGCCCCGTGGCGCCGTCCGCCACCCAGCGCTGCAGCTTCTCCAGAATGTCGGGCGCGGTCGGATCGATCGTCACCCACGCCTCGAAGCGTTCGGGGTGGTGGTCGACGATGTCGAGCAGCTGCTCGTTATTCCACGCCCAACGGGTGAAGCCGACCTTCTGGTTCAGCGTGATGGTCACCCACGAGCTGCCCATCAGCACGGTCTTCGCGATGCCGTGCCGGTCCATCGCCGCCAGCAGGCGGTCCGCTTCTTCGAGCGACTGAATGTGCTCGTGCACGTTGACGATACCCGGCTGCGCGAGCACCGCGCCGATACCGAGGAGCAGCCACAATGCCGTATGCCGCACCACAACCTCCGTCAAAAGGCGCGCCACGGTACACGACCGCACAGGAGGCCGCATCCTCGTCCAGAGCCGCGCCTTCAAGGCGGGGCCGACATGTTAGGATTCCCGAGATGAGCACCACGCTCTCTCCGGCAGCACGCGTCGTCGTCGTCGACGATGATCCCTACATCCGCAAGGCCTGGCGCGTCATGCTCGACAAGGACGACTTCGAGGTCACGCTCTGCTCGAGCGGGCACGAGGCCTCCGCGTATCTCGCGGCGAACGAGGCCGACGTGGTCCTCACCGACGTGCTGATGGACGGGATGACGGGCCTGCAGCTGCTCGAGCACGTCAAGCAGACCTACCCGGAGATCGAGGTCATCATCATGACCGGCCAGGCGAAGATCGCGGACGCGGTCTACGCGACGAAAGCCGGCGCCTTCGACTACATCACCAAGCCCTTCGTCGACCTCGACGCCTGCATCAACCGGGTCCGCCAGGCCGCGCGGGTCAAGCGCCTCTCCGAAGAGAACCTCAAGCTGCGCCAGCAGGTGGACGCCAACGACGAGGCTTCACCCGACGTCCTCAAGAGCCGCAGCCCCGTGATGCGCCCGGTGCTCCACCAGGTGCGCCGCCTGGCGCGCGTCGATGCCACCGTCCTGCTCACCGGCCCGACCGGCGCGGGCAAGACCGCGTTCGCCAAGGCCCTGCACGACATCGGCGGCCGTCGCGAGGCGGAGTTCGTCTACGTCGACTGCGGCGCCATCCCGTCGGAGCTCATCGAGTCCGAGCTCTTCGGCCACATGAAGGGCTCGTTCACGAGCGCGGTCACCGACAAGAAGGGGCTGTTCGAGGCCGCCGACAAGGGGACCATCTTCCTGGACGAGGTCGGCAACATGCCGCTCGACTCGCAGCGCAAGCTGCTGCGGGTGCTCAACGACGGGATCATCCGGCGCGTCGGCGGCCATCGCGACATCAAGGTGAACGTGCGCGTCATCAGCGCCACCAACCGCGACCTGCAACAGGCGGTGGACCAGGGCGCCTTCCGTCAGGACCTCTACTACCGGCTCAACGTGGTCAACATCCGATTGCCGGCCCTCAACGAGCGGCGCGAGGACATCCCGCAGCTCGCCTACGCGATCCTCCGCCGCCAGGCCGCGCGCCACGGCAGCCAGGTGAACTCGATCGACGCCGATTGCATGGAGCGGCTGCTCGGCCACAACTGGAAGGGCAACATCCGCCAGCTGGAGAACGTGCTCGAGCGCTCCGTCATCTTCGAGACCGGTGAGCAGCTCACGTTGCGCAGCCTGCCCGACGAGCTTCGCGACATTGATCCGCTCGCGTCAATGGGCGCCTCACTGCCGAACCTGGTCGACCTCGACGTGTCGTGGAAGGACTCCGTGGACCGGGCCGAGGGGACGGTGCGCGCCGCATTCCTGCGTGGCGTGCTGGATCGGTTCGATGGCAACGTGACGCAGGCCGCTCGGCACGCCGAGCTGGACCGCAGCAACTTCCGCCGCCATCTCCGACGCTATCTGCCGGACTATCATTGACCCGATTCCCGCTCCTGCTCGCCCTCTCCGGAATCGCCCAGGCCGGTGGCTGGACCCAGCCCGCCGGCGACTACCACGCAAAGGTCGGGTGGCGCGGGCTGCGCTACGGGATGAGCCTCGGTGCCGCGCGGCTGGCGGTCGAGGCCCTCGGGGTCGAGGCCCGGCGCTGACCGACCGCTCCACGACCTTCGCGCCCAACACGCGGCTACCCGTCCATCGATGGTTCCGTTTCTCGGCCGGCTTCTCCGGCGTGTGGGCTGAGGGCCTGGTTCGCGAGTCCGGGGCGTCGCGCGTCCTCGACCCTTTCGCCGGCTGCGGCACCACGCTGGTCGCCGCCCAACAGGCCGGGGTCGAGTCGGTCGGCGTCGAGGCCCATCCATTCCTGCACCGCGTGTCCACCGCCAAGCTGCGCTGGACCGACGATCCCGATTCGTTCGCGGCGGCGGCCGAGACGGCCCTCACAGACGCCGCCGCCTCGGATCCCCCGGCCGTCGACGACTTCGCCCCGCTCATGCGCCGGATGTACGACGACGCGTCGCTCGATCGCCTCGCACGACTGCGCGCGGTGGTCCCGGACGGGCTCCCGTGGCTGGCGCTGGTCTCGATTCTCCGCGCGTGCTCCGGCGCGGGCACGGCGCCGTGGCAGTACGTGCTGCCACGCAAACGGAAGGCGCGCGTGGCCGAGCCCTACGCGGCGTTCGCGGCTCAATACCGGATGATGCTGGCCGACATGCAGACGGCTCGAGGGCCCGCCCCGCCCGCGACCGTCCTGGCGAGCGACGCGCGCACCTGCGTCGGGGTGGACGACGCCTCGATCGATCTCGTGGTGACCTCGCCGCCGTACCCGAACAACTTCGACTACGCCGACGCCACCCGCGTCGAGTTGACCTTCCTCGGCGAGGTCGAGCGCTGGGCCGACCTGCAGGGCGCCGTTCGCCACCACCTCATCCGCGCGTGCTCCCAACACGCGAGCGCCGAGCGCCTCACCCTGGCGCCGCTCCTGGCCGAGCCCCTGCTCGCCCCCATCGCGGGCCCGCTCGGAGAGGCTTGCCACGCGCTCGAAGCGCTGCGCGTCGAGCGGCGGGGACGGAAGGCGTATCACACGATGGTCGCGGCCTATTTCACGGATCTCGCCCGTGTCTGGCAGGCCCTGGCCAGAGTCACGCGCCCCGGCGCCGCGGTGTGCCTCGTGGTCGGAGACTCCGCCCCGTACGGCGTGCACATCCCGGTCGAGCGCTGGCTCGCGAAGCTCGCGGAGGCGACCGGGTTCGAGGCGCTGCGGTTCGAGAAGACGCGTGCGCGCAACGTGAAGTGGCTCAACCGCAAGCATCGCGTCCCGCTCCACGAAGGCCGCCTGTGGGCGACGCGCGCGAGCTGAGACGAGACGGGCGCTACTTCGGAACCGGGTCGACCGCGGGTTCGGCGGGGAGCGATTCGAGCAGCTGCTGCGCGGGGGCAAAGCCCGGCTGTACCTCGAGCGCGTGCTTCAGGGTGGCGGCGGCCGCGGTCGTCTGGCCCGCCCCTTTTTGCGCCAGCGCGAGGTTGTAGAGCATGCCGGGGTTGTCGGGGGCCAGCTGGGCGGCGCGCTGGAGCTCGTCGAGCGCCGCCTCCAGCCGCCCCGTCTCCGCGAGCACGCTGCCCAGGTTGTTGTGGACCTCGGGGTTGTCGGGGTCGAGCCGCGACGCCGTCCGGAAATGGGAGACCGCGTCGTTCATTTCGCCCGTGTGGGCGGCCAGCTGTCCCAGGGCGGTGTGGGTCAGCGCGGACGTGGGGTCGTAGCTCAACCCGGCACGCAGGACGCTGGCCGCCTGGTCGCGCCGACCCAGGTTGCTCAGCGCGTTGGCCAGGTCGATGCGCCCCTGGATGTCATTGGGCTTCTGCTCCACGACCGCTCGGAACAGCGCCACGGCTTTGGCCGATTCGCCCCGGCCGAGTTGGAGCCGCCCCAGCCGCGTTGCGGCCTCGAGATGACCTGGCAGCACATCCAACAGCTCGCGCCAGGCCTGCATCGCGTGCTCGAAGCGGCCGCGTCTCTCCAGCGCGATGGCGCGGCTGAGGCCCACGCGGCCCATCGCGGCCTGCGCCTGTCGGTGCCCCTCGGCGAGGCCCGGCGCGCTGCCGCGGTCGCGGAGCTCGGTCAGCGTCCTGTTGGCGGACCGGTAGTGGTCGAAAGAGATGTCGAGGTGCCCGGCGACCGCCTGCCGATGCCCCGCCTCCATCTGGGTGAAGGCGGAGTTCACCTGGGCGAGCAGATAGTCCGGCTGGAGCGCCAGCGCCCGTCGGAGGTGGTGCAAGCTCTTCTCGGTGTCGCGGCTCTGGCGATAGATGAAGCCGAGGTTGTTGTGAGCGCGGTGGTGGCTGACGTCGAGCGCCAAGACGCGCTCGTAGACCTGGATGGCCTCGGCGTTGCGGCCCTCGGCCGAGAGCGTCAGGCCGAGGTTGTAGTGGGCCGTGGCGTCGTCGGGCAGCAGCGCAGCGATCGAGCGGGCTTGCTCGCTCGGGGACGCCACCCCGCCCGAGAAGGCGACGTCGAGGGCTACCAGCGGCAGCGCGAACACGGCCCAGAGCAAAACGTGGACGGAGCCGACGCCGAGGCGGGGGAGCCAGCGCTCGTGGCCGGCGCTCGCGAGCCCCAGGGGCTCCCGGTGTGTCGGCTCCCGGATCTTCCAGATGAAGGCCTCGTAGTAGTAGTGGAGCAGGGCCGAGGTGACGACCAGGCTCTTGAGGCCGAACGCCCACCAATCGCTGGCCCCCGAGCTGAGGAACGCCAGCGTCAAGCCGCCCACCCACGCGTTTGGCTGGACCGCCTCGGCGCTGCCGGGGGGCGCGGCCTGCCGCAACAGCGAGATGCAGGCGTAGGCGGCCAGCAATCCGATGTAGAGCGCGATGCGTCCCGACCCGGGCCGGAAAACGAAGCGAGTGAACGCCCCCACCTCGGCCGGCGCCTTCTCCACCCGGCGACGGTTGTACAGCCACACGATGACCGTCACCTGGACGTCGTGAAACAGCTCGTACAGCGCGAAGCCCAGGATGACGTCCGGGATGACCACGTTGACGTAGCCGTAGAAGCCGAAGCTCGTGGCGAGCAGCAGGAATTTGGCCGGGTTCTGTCGCTGGCCCCGAGCGTGGCTGCGAGCGGCGTTGACGACGAAGGTGACCGTGAGCGCGGCGGTCGCCGCGTACCACACCATCCGAAACCCGTGGAACAAGGAGGGGCTGAACGCCGGCCCGCCCGACCCCAGGTAGAGCTGAAGGTGGTGGATCAGCATGGTGTTGGAGGTCAGCGCGATCCCGCCGAACCACGACACGCACAACGCCTTGTCCAGCAGCGACGTGCCTTTGCCCGGGTTGCCAACACGGTCGTCGTAGATTCGCGCGAACCCGTGCGTTTGCAGGGCGAAGTGCCAGATGCCCCACAGCGAGAACACCAGCAGCAGCCCGGCGGGGTTGAACAAGAGGGAGCCGGCGACCACCACCCCGAGGACGGGCGGCGCCACCAGGAACCGGGTCTTGAACCGCGCGAAGAGCCCAGCGTCACCGTACGCTCGGATGAGGCTGGGCGCGTGGTGCGAGACCGCGAAGAAGGCCGCCACCGCCAGCCAGGTGGTGCTCCGGGTCCAATCCAGATCCACCGCCACCAGGATGGGGAGGATGAACAGCGGGAGCCCAATGACCAGCATCAGGTCCCGGCCGGGGCCCATCAGCCAGAGCGGACTGCGGACGGTCGTCGACCCCTTCATTTCTCCCCCGCTCAAGGTATCGGCCGACCGTCCCGCGAGGAGTGGATAACGAGAACGCCCGCCCGTCAATGATCGACGGATTCAACCGCGTCACGAGCAGGTGTCGTCGAGCCGGGCTTCTCTTCAGGCGCTGCGGAGGTGGGGGGGCGCGAAGAAGCGCTCGAAGAGGTCCTCGATCGGGGCGGGGCGGGCGAGGTGGTAGCCCTGGAGCCAGCGGACACCCAGCTCGTTGCAGCGCGCCGCCTCCTCGGCCTCCTCGATGCCCTCGGCGACGGTCGCCACGCCCTGGCGGCGGGCGTAGTCGCTGAGGAGACCGACCAGGTCGGCCTTCGCCCGGTCGTTGTGCAGCCCGCTGATGAGCGAGATGTCCAACTTGATGACGTCCGGGTTCACCGCCAAGACGGCGCCCAGCGAGTTGTAACCGGCGCCCACGTCGTCCAGCGCGATGCGGAACCCGCGCTCGCGCAGCGCCTTGACTGACTGTTGCCAGGCGCCGCTGTCGCCGAGCGACGCGCGCTCGGTGATCTCGAGCATCACGTTCTCAGCCCCGGCGTAGAGCGGCGCGAAGGCCTCGTCGAGGCGATCGGGCTCACGCACGCAGGCCGGATCCACGTTCACGAAGAGCATCACGTGCGGCGGCAGCTGCGTCCGCAGCTCGGCCGCGAGGCCCGCCAGCATGTTCTGGAGCGCGTGCTCGCGACTGAAGGCGCGCGCGGTGTCGATGATGTCGAGCGGGCCACGGAAGCTCGGGTGCTTGCTGCGCAGCAGCGCCTCACACGCCACGATCTCGCGGGTCCGGGCGTCGAAGATCGGCTGCAGGAAGAGCGTGCACATCCGGTCCGCCATCATCTTCTCGAAGTCGACGCGCAGGCTGTTGTCGCGCCGCTCGGCGGTGGTGCCGAGCACCTTCCGCTCCTCGGCCAGCCCGGCGAGGCAGGACTCGATCTCGTTGGCGTCCTGACCCTTGCGGATGAAGCGCTGCACCGACCCCTTGTTGAAGGCCTCCACCACCCGGCCCGTCGGCTGATACGCGGTGTACAACACGCGCGCGGCGGACGGCGCGATGAGGCGGACCCGCGCGAGCACGTCGAGGCCGTGGGTACCCGGCATGTCGGCGTCGCAGATGACGACGTCTGGCACCTCGTCGACGGTCCCGAGCGCTTCGAGCAGCGCGTCGCCGCTGTCGTAGGTCACGACGTCGTAGCCGGTGCCGCGCAGCAGTCGGGAGAGCGCCTTGCGGACCAGCGCCTCGTCGTCGGCGAAGAAGACGCGCAGCGGGCGCTCGTCTGCGTCGTCATTGGCGCCGGAGTCGGTGCGCATCTCGACGGCCCCGGGCCACTCCGTGCGCACGACCAACCCACCGGTGCTGCGGGGGTTGATCGAGACCGTGCCGCCGTGGGCTTCCACCACGCGCCGCACATAGGAGAGGCCCGATCCTTCTGCGGGCAGCTCGCTGATGGGCGCGCCGCGGTCGGCGACCTCGATGGCCACGCCGGTGTCGGAGCAGTCGACGACGACGCTCGCGGTCCCGGAGGCGTGGGATCGCACGTTGGCGAGCAGGTGTTCGAGGGCGCGTCGGAAGTGCTCGGCGTCGAGCACCGTGACGGGATCGCTCCCAGCCGGGCGCCACTGCACCATCGACGGTGGAAATCCGGTGTGGCGCGCGGCCACGGCGACGACGTCACGCAGCGCGGTCGTCGCAAGGACGCGCTCACACTCCTCGGTGTCGCCCGAGCCCGCGGTCAAGGTGTCGGCACGCCTCAGCGCGCCCTTCGCAGCCTGGAGCAAACCGGCCAGCTCTGCGCGTCCGGCGGGCGTGAGCACCTCGCGGGCGCTGATGGATTCGGCGATCTGGACGAGGGCCGTCAGCGGGTTGCGCAGGTCGTGAGCGACGACAGCGCGAAGACGCTCGTCGAGCGCTTCGGCAACCTCGGGTGAAAGGGTCGGCTGTCCCACGGATTCCATGTCGCCACTCCGGTGCAGGCAGAAGTGGATACGTCCACCGCCACCGTTCCTTTGAGCGGAGGGGTCACAGTGACCGGGTTCGATCACCTCGTAAGAGCGCGCGCTTCGGCCATCATCGGCTCGTGCTGCGCCGGGTCCGCCCAGCGGGTCTGGGCCTCGGGTGACAGCTGGTCGATGGGGTCGAAGTAGTAGAACAGGCGCCCCGGCTTCACCGACGGCGCCGTGAAGATCGAGATGCCCGTCTCGCGGTCGTAGGCCTCGAAGCTGTGGGCCACTCGCTTGCCGCCGCCTCCGGGCGCGTCCACCACGAAGGTGGGCGAGTTGAACCCCGCGGTCGAGCCGCGCACCCACTTCTCGACCTGGATACCCGTCTCCAGCGACGTGCGCAGGTCCTCGGCGCCGGTGACCAGGTCGTGGATGTACACGTAGTACGGGTGCACGTTGATGTGGCCCAGGCGCTTGACCAGCAGGCCCATCGTCTCGTTGGTGTCGTTCACCCCGCGCAGCATCACCGACTGGTTGCGGACGATGATGCCGGCGTCGAAGAAGCGGTCGACGGCGCGCTTCGACATCTCCGTGATCTCGGCCGCCGCGTTGAAGTGCGTGTGGAACGCCACCTCCTTCCGCATCTCGCGTCCGAGCTGATGCACCTCGCAGATGGCGTCGAACCACTCGTTGTCGGTGAGCACCTTCTGCGGCATCACCGCCAGCCCTTTCGAGGCGAAGCGGATGCGCTGGACGTTCGGGATGCGCAGCAGCGTCGTGCCGATCTCCCGAATCCAGTCGGAGCGCAGGTTGTAGGCGTCGCCGCCGGAGATCACGATGTCCTCGAGCTCCGGGCGCGACCGGATGTAAGCGAACGCCGACTGCCAGCGCTCCTTGTTCGCCTTCAGGCTCACCTTCTCGACCTGCTCGGCGTCGGGGCCCACCGCGTAGGAGCGCGTGCAGAAGCGGCAGTAGACCGGACAGGTGTCGATCACCAGGAACAGCGCCTTGTCCACGTAGCGATGCGTCAGCCCCGGCGTCGGCGCGTCCTCCTGCTCCGCGAGGGAGTCGAGCCCGAGCTTCGGGTGGTCCGCCAGGAAGCGCGAGCCGAGCGGAAGAAACTGGATGCGCAGGGGGTCCTCGTACGGATTCTCCCAGTCGATCAGGCTCAGCAGATATGGGCTGACGCGCACCGCCATCGGCGCCCGCTCGAAGCCCTTCTCGACGTCGCGGATGAACGAGTCGGGGACGACCTCCTGAAGCGCGCGCAGCAGCTTCTCCGGGCGGGTGATCGTCTTCTTCGACTGCCAGCGATAATCCTCTAAGGTCGCGGCGTCGACGTCGCGATAGGCCGGGATGCGACGCCAGAAGTCGCCCTCGAGCAGATCGCGGTGGGCGAGCGCTTCAGCAGGCGCAGGCGGCTTCAGGGCGGTGGGCGTCTCGACGTGGAGCGGCAGCTCGTCTGACACGGGAACTCCTCTGCAGGCGGGGTACGACGATGAGCACGGGCACGGGGCGGGGGCAGAGGCTCAGCCGACGTCGGGCTGATGGGGCACGTTCCCGTGGAGAAACCACATACGCGGATCGTAGTTGGCCGCCGCCCGCGGATCAACGTACGGGCAGCGCGCCCTCGAACCCCACGCCGCTGTCGACCAGGTGTCCGCGCTCGTCGACGAGCACGAAGGTCGGCGTCGCCTTGATGTCGAAGAGTCGCCACGCCACACGCCCGGTGTCGCGCGCCACGGGGAACGGGAGTGACGCCTTGTTCAGGTAGCTCGCGACCGTGCGCGCGTCCTCGTCAGTGATCGCCATCACCGCCGTCCCGGTGCGTTGTGCATACGCCTGGAGCGCTGGCAGCGCCCGCTTGCAGGGCTCGCAGGTCGTCGCCCAGAAGAAGAGCATCACGCGTCCGCCTTCGCCGATGGCGGGCAGGGGGGCCTCGCCGTGGGCGGTGAGCTGCAGGTCCGGGACCGCCTCGCCGACCCGCGGCGGAGGGCTCGGTAGCGGCATCGGCGCCACGACCAGCGTGACGTCGCGCGCCTTGCCCCTGCCCTTCCGCTTCACCGAGAACCGGGCGCGCTGACCCGGTCGGGCGAGGACCGCCGCGACCCGCAGATCCTTCGCGCGCTTCAGGCTCCAGCCGTCGACGGCCGTGACCACGTCGCCCGGGCGCAACCCGGCCGCCGCAGCCGGAGCCCCCGCCAGGATCTCGGTGATCTCGGCCCCGCGCCCCTTGCGTGGATCCTTGTACGCGACGCCGAAGTAGCCGGGGCGCAGCGCCTCGACCTCCGCCGGCAGCCGGGTGTACGGCACCATCGGCGCCGGCACGTAGGGCGGGCCCACGAAGTCGGCCGGATCCGGCGCCGGGAGCGGCGTCCACAGCGGCGCCTCCTCACACGCGCGCAGGTCGGCGTAGCGGCGCAGCGCGGCCTCGTCTTCGATCGCGGCCGGGCCCGCGAGCCGCGCGTAGAGCCAGGCGACGCGGATGGCCGCCGCCTCCTGAAGCTCGATGCGCGCCAGCAGGCGCCCTGCTCGGACGTCGGCGCGCTGCAGCCGACCGAGGCGTTTGCGGTACCCGGAGCGGCGCGCGGCCTTCTCCACCGCCTGCACCGCACGCTCGCGCGCTCGCCGCTTCGCCTTGCGCGTCTTGGGCTCGCCGACCTTCCGCGCGTGCTTCTTCGTCAACCGGTCGCGCAGGTCGTCGAGCGCGCGCCGCCGAGACTCACCCCACCAGTCGAGCGCGTATCTGGCCGCGTCGAGCGCCGCGATGACGTCGAGCACCGAGCCGTAGTCCGGGAGCGCACCCAAGCCGTAGCGGGCCGCGATGCGAGCGCCGGCCAACCGCTCGGGCGCGTCCGTGGGCAGGGTCGGGAGGCGATTGTCGACGAGGCGCTCGGCCGAGGTGCCCCGCTTCTCCGCCGCGGCGTCGAGGGCGGCGAGCAGCACCTCGTCGCTCGCAAGGTGCGGCGTATCGGGCGTGTCGTCCGCGAACAGCGTCTCGTCGTGGGCGCTCGCCAGCACACCGGTGCGCGCGAGCCCCGTGAGGAGGTGCGAGAAGTGGCCCACATCCGGGCGCCCGGCGAGATCGGGGAAGCACCCGTATGCGACGCGGTCGGCCTCGGCGCTGAACGCGCCGCACGTATTGCGTCGCGCATACGCGATGCGCGCAAAGCCGCCGGAGTGACATTGCGACATCCAGAGGACCACCCGAACCGACTCCGGAACCGGGGCGAGATCTTCCTGGAGCTGGGCGACGCTCCAGCTCTCGCCCCAGAGCGTCACGCGGGTATTTGTGCCGCCATCCGGGTCGGGCTCGCCGTGGTCGGTGACCGCGAGCAGCAAGGTGTCGCCGGCCTGGAGCGTGGGTCCGGTCCGCTCGAGCCAGCCGCTCAGCGCCTCCCGGCTGGCGGGCTGCACCGGGTAGGGGAAGCGCGTGTCGACCAGCTCCGGGCCGGGTCGGGTGAGGCGGTCGAGCGGCGTGCTTTGGAGCAGCCACCCGCCTGCGACCGGCGGCTCGCGCACGACGGCGCGGTCCGGGCCTTCGTCTTCGCCATCCGCCCAGAAGACGGTGACGCGCTCCTGGGGCACGCCGACCTCGGCCGCGACCTGCGCGAGGCCGCGCACGTGGACGAGATGGCTGTGGTGGTTGTCAGCGGCGTCTCCACCGCCTGCCAGGACCACCACGTGCAAGGCCGCCAGCAGCATGGCGCTGATGATACCCGCGAAAACCGGGAATGGGCGCGTCGCGAGACACGTTCTCGTCGATCGTCCGAGTGGGTCTGGAGTTCGTCGAGCGCTGACAGGCCGCTGTCAGACCAGCGACGCGAGCAGCTCCGTGGCGGGCGCGATGCGGATGCCCTCCGCGGTGATGACCGAACGGGTGCCCGTGGCGGACACCTGCCACGCCTCTGCCTCCGGGAAGCGTGCGGCGAGGTACTTCAGCGAGCGGTCGGCGCGGCCATCCGACCATTTGCATTCGACCAGCCGAGTCGGGCGGCCATCTTCGACCACCACGAAGTCCACCTCGCGACGGTCGACGTCTCGGAAGTAACGCAGCTCGACCTCGCGTCCCTCGGTGTCGGCGGCATGATGGACCCACTTGAGCAAGTGGCCGGCGACGAGGTTCTCGAAACGCTCCGGCAGGCTCGGCACGAGGGACCAGTCGACGTGGTAGTGCTTCCGGGCCTTCTTGATGGCTCGGATCTTCGGTGCACCGAAGGGTGCAAGGCGGAAGATGGCGTAAAGCCGCTCGAGGACGTCGAGCCACTTCGCGACGGTCTTGTGGCTGAGCTGCAGATCCTCGCGGAGCGCGTTGATCGACAGCGGGCTGCCCACGAGATCCGGGAGGCGAAGCAGCAGAAGCTCCAGGCTCCCGAGGTCCTGGACCTGCTCGAGGCTGGTGACCTCCTCGCGAATCAGCCGGTTTCGATACTCACGGGACCACCGCTTCGCCTGTACCTCGGAGCCACCGAGGAATGGCTCGGGGAAGCCTCCGAGCTGGAGCAGAGCGTCGAACGCCCCCGGATCACCGACCTCGGCGAATGAGAGCGGATGCAGCCGCAGGTAGTGGTAACGCCCTTGGAGTGAGTCGCCTCCGAACCGGTAATAGTCGAGCCGCGCGCTGCCCGTGACGAGCACCTCGGGGCGGGGTCCGGGTCGGTCGTAGAGACCCTTCAGGTAGTTTCGCCACATTCGGTACTTGTGGAACTCGTCGAAGACGAGGCGCGCGCTCGCGGGCAGCTCGCGCCGCAGGATCGCCTCTCGGTGCTCGGGAACGTCCCAGCTGAGATAACCACGGTCGTCGTCGAGCAGCGCTCGGGCGAGCGTGGTCTTCCCGACCTGACGCGGACCGCCCAGGAACACCATCTTTCGGGCGAGGTCAGCTTCCACCTGCTCGCGTAGGTAGCGTCGCATGAGACATGTCTACACGAATTCTTGGACACCAGGCAAAAACAGTCGCGCTCTTATTGGACACGTCGCAAATAATCGTGTCCGACCGAACGAGTGACACTCGCGAGCTGGCCGCCCCAGAGGCTGCGCGCACCGGCGCAACCCGAGTAGGTGTCATCGCCAAGCGCGGAATCGGGGGGTCCAATGCGCCAGTCACTCGTATCATTGAGCCGGTCTGTCCTCTTGTCGGTCCTGGTCCTGTCGGCATGCCAGCCGCCGGGTGGGTCGAAAAACGACGACCAGAACGGGACCGCCGACGCCGTGCCGCGTCAGGTGGCCGACGTCGATGTCACTGAGGATGGCAGCGCCCTCGATGCCGGGGTCGGGGCCATGCCGGATGCGGAGGTCGACCCGGCCGAGTTCGTCGCCGTCGTCCTCGCC
>PVBE012626387.1_pt1 | contig 55116 bp, 50 predicted proteins | sample 1631181 | NCBI WGS metagenome assembly PVBE01 (sample SAMN08397723, study PRJNA350692) | Marine metagenome, whole genome shotgun sequencing project. | isolation source: water | place: Pacific Ocean | collected 2012-04
AACATGTGATATTATTTCGGCAAGGCGCCGCGGGGTGCAATCTTTTTCCGGACGAATGAGAAAACGAACACCGGTCCTGATCCTGGGCGGTGCCGCATGGACGGTCATGATGACCCTTCTCGTCCAGCGGGAGGTGCTTCCCTATTTCGAGTTCCAGGCCCCGCCGAGTTACCATACCTGGCTTTCCGGAAAGGAGCAGGCGGAGGCGACCCGGTACCGGATCTACCGCGAGGACCGGCTCGAGGGTCGGATGGAAACCCTCCTTCGACCCCGTCCCGGCGGGGAAGCGCGAATGGAGTCCCGCATCCGCTTCGAGATGATGGGACAGGAATTCTTCATGGCGAGCGACGTCGAGATCGATCGCACGCACCAGTTGAAAAGCTTCCGGCTGAACGGAAAACTCGCAGGGCTTCCCCTCCGGATCCAGGCGACGCGGTTCGGTCGCCGGCTGAAGGTGTCGTACAGCCTCGCTTTCCTGAAAAAGGGAAAGGAGGAGATCGACTTCCCGAAGGACATGATGCTGACCGGGGGATTCATGCCGGTGCTCGACGGCGGTCAGCTGGAAGTCGGGAAAAAATGGCGGGTGAAATCTCTGCCGATCGGGGAGATGATCGGGGCGGGGAAGATGGGGGGGCTCGCCTCCTCTGACCTGTACGCGACCGTCGAGGCACGGAAGGAGATCCGCTTCCAGGGGAGAGACCTGCCCGCCTACGAGGTGGTCATCCGGAAGGGGCCGACGGAGGACGCCCGGATCAGCCACCGGATCTTCATCGGTGACGACGGCACGCCGCTCCTGACGATCTTCCACGCGGGCGGGGCCGGGTATGAAATCCGTCTCGACCGGGTCGAAAAACTCTCCCCCGAAGAAGCCGAAAACTGGAAATGGAGCGTTCAGAACCAATGATCACCCTCGAGAACATTCACAAGCAGTACGGGAAAAAGAAGGCGGTTGACGGACTTTCGCTCGAGATCCCCTCCGGGGAGGTTTTCGCGATGCTCGGCCCCAACGGGGCGGGCAAAACCACCACGATCAAGATGATCGCAGGTCTTCTTCGCCCGACGAGCGGCCAAATCTCCGTCTGCGGCCACGATGTCGCCCGGGATTATCTCGAAGTAAAGAAGTTGATCGGGTACGTGCCCGACCAGCCGTTTCTCTACGACAAGCTCACCGGTCTCGAGTTCCTGCGTTTCCTCGCCGACCTCTACGGGGTGAACGGGGCACGGCGAAAGGAGGAGTTCGATCGCGTGATCGATCTCTTCTCCATGCAGGAGTATATCGGCGGGTTGACCGAGTCCTATTCGCACGGCATGAAACAGAGGCTGGTCCTTGGCGCCACCCTGATGCACCGTCCGAAGGTGATCGTCGTGGACGAGCCGATGGTGGGACTCGATCCCCATTCTTCCCGGCTGGTGCGGGATATCTTCCGGAAGGAGGCGGAGTCGGGAACGACCATCCTGATGTCGACCCACGTGATTTCGATCGCCGAGGAGACCGCCCGGCGCATCGGCATCATCTCCCGTGGAAAACTCCTGGCCGCGGGAACCAGGGAGGAACTGGCCGGACAGACGGGAAGCGACGGATCTCTCGAAGATATATACTTCCGAATCACCGGAACGTCATGAACGATCTTGTCGCGCTGGCCGTCATGAAGAGGGCGGAAATCCGGAACCGTTTCCGGAACCAGTCCCGGTTCAAGATCCTCGTTCTCCTTGCCTTCGCCCTTTTCCTCTGGGCCGGGCTGTACCAATTCTTCCTGCACGGGATGGAGTTTCTCTACAACATCACGCGTGACTACTACTTCGAGGACATGATCTGGACCATGTTCTTCCTCTTCTTCTTCGCGTTGATGGTGCTCCTGGTCTTCTCCAACGGGATCATTTCGTACTCCTCCTTTTTTCGTTCCCGGGAGACCGGATTCCTGCACACCTTGCCGGTCCGGGTGGAGAGCCTTTTCCTCTACAAGTCGACGGAATCGTTCGCCTTCAGTTCGTGGGCCTTCCTCTTTTTCGGAACGCCGCTGGTGGCCGCGTACGGCGTTCTCTTCGAAGCGCCCTGGCATTTCTATCCCGTCTCCCTTATCTTCTGCGCGGTCTTCCTGGTGGTGCCGGCCACCGTGGGATCGATGGCGGCGATGGGGATCACCGCCTTCTTCCCCCGGTCGAAGCGTGGCGTTCTCGTCGGGCTCGGGGTGGTGGTTGTCGCCGGACTCATGTTCCTCGGGTGGCGCATCCTCGCCCTGCGCGCGGCGACGGAGGGCGATCTTCAACTGGTATCGGAAATTCTCGATTCGATCGGGTTCACCCGGAACCCCCTCTTTCCCAGTTACTGGGTGGCGAAGGGGGTGCTCTCCTGGTCACAGGGGGAATACGGCACGGCGCTTTTCTTCCTTGGACTGATCTCGGTCACCGGGATCTTTTTCACCACGGTCGCCTCGTGCCTGTCCAGTCGTCTTATCCACCGGGGCTGGTTTCTTTCGCAGGGGCGTTCTTCGCGGAAGCGGCCCTCCGACCGGACGATCCTCGATCGCCTCGTGATTCCCGTCCTCTTCTTCGTCCCGAAGACCGTGCGATGGATCGTCGTCAAGGATATCAAGTCCCTCGTGCGCGATCCGGTGCAGTGGTCCCAGTTTCTCATTTTCTTCGGGTTGCTGGCGCTCTACTTTTTCAACCTGCGCACTTTCCAGTACGACGACCGGAGTCTCTTCTGGAAAAACCTGATCGCCCAGTTGAACCTGCTGGCGACTTCGTTGACGCTGGCGACCTTCTCCACCCGTTTCATCTTTCCCCAGCTTTCCCTGGAGGGGCGGCGTTTCTGGGTGATCGGAACGGCCCCGATGTCCCGGGATCACATTCTCTACGGGAAACTGGCGCTCTGCTTCGTGATCACCGTCGGCGTGAGCGAGGTCCTGATCGCGGTCTCCAGCATCATGCTCGGGACACCGCTGTCGCTGGCGATCCTCCACGGCGTGGCCCTTCTCGGGATCTGTTTCGGGCTGTCGGGACTCTCCGTTGGACTCGGGGCGCTCTATCCCGATTTCGGGGAGGACAATCCTTCCAAGATCGTCAGCGGGTTCGGGGGAACGCTCAACCTGGTCTTGAGCCTCTCCTTCGTGGTCGTGGTTCTCATGATCCAGGCGGTTCCCTGTTTTTTCTTCTTCGGAAAAGGCGTTCTCTCCCCGCTCGAATTCCGGACCTGGGTCGGGTTGGCGCTCGTCGGAATCGCGATCGTGAGCCTGGCCACGGGGTGGATCCCGGTCCGGCTCGGGCTGAAAAAATTCCGGGCATTGGACTTCTGAAACGGTGTCTCATAGGGTGGTGGGCATGACAAGAATCATTCTCCTGGTCCTGGCGCTGGGTACCTTTTCCTTCGGTGACGAGGGGGAGGATTCTCCTCTCGGGAAGTTCTCCTGGCGGCAGATCGGGCCCGCGATCATGGGCGGCCGGATCACCGATATCGCCGTTTGCGAAAAGAAACCCCAGCTTTTTTACGTGGCCGCCGCATCGGGCGGGGTCTGGAAAACCGTCAACTACGGGACGACCTGGACGCCGGTCTTCGACCGGTACGGGACCTCCTCGATCGGCGATATCGCCCTGGGCCAGGCGAACCCGGACCTTGTCTGGGTCGGAACCGGCGAGGCGAACGCGCGCAACAGCGTGACCCACGGGGATGGCGTCTACAAGTCGATCGACGGCGGGAAGTCCTTCCAGAACATGGGCCTGGAGGAAACCCGGTTTATCGGAAGGGTGTTGATCGATCCGAAGAACCCGGAGACGGTCTATGTCGCCGCCCTCGGGAATATCTACGTTCCGTCCGAACACCGGGGTCTCTACCGGACCCGTGACGGGGGAAAGAGCTGGAAGAAGATTCTCTATATCGACGAGAACGTCGGGATCGTCGACCTGGCGATGGACCCGACCGATGCGGAGACCCTCTTCGCCACCGCCTACTTTGTTCGGAGAGACGGCTTCTCCTCCAGCGGAACGCCTTCTCGTTTCGACGAAAAGGCCGGTCTCTACCGCTCCCGCAACGGGGGGGATGATTGGGAACGACTCACTGACGGCCTGCCCACCGGCGGCATCGGACGCGGGGGCGTGGACGTCTACCGGAAAAACCCGAAGATTGTCTACGCGATTCTTGAAACGAAGGCGTCGACCCGGGGAAAGAGCCGCGCGTATCTCGGCATCCAGGGGGAAGACGAGGAGCGTGGCGTTCGAATCACGGAGGTGCTCGGGGGAAGCGCCGCGGAGAAGGGCGGGATCCGGACCGACGACGTCATCCTCGCGTTCGGGGGGAAGGAGATCCGTTCCCTCCGCAACCTGGTCGACGAAATCCGTCGCCGGAAGGTGGGGGAGAAGGTCGGGGTTACCGTGCTTCGGGACGGCAAGAAAATTGTTCTGAAGGTCACGCTCGGGAAACGGAACGGGGAACTCTTCTGGGACCAGGTCAGCCTCTCCGGCATGGACGTGAACGAGGGCGGCGTCTTCCGGTCCGACGACGCCGGCGACACGTGGACCCATTTGAGCACGATCAATCCCCGCCCGTTCTACTACAGCCAGATCCGGATCGACCCCCGGAACGCGGACCGGGTGTACGTTCTCGGAACGCGGTTGAACGTGTCGTCCGACGGCGGTCGCCGGTTCCGCACCGACGGCGCGCGGGGGGTGCACGTCGATCACCACGCTCTCTGGATCAACCCGCGCGACCCCGACCGGTTGTTGCTGGGCTGCGACGGGGGCGTCAACATCTCCTACGACCGGGGACGAAACTGGGAACACCTCAACAACCTTCCGATCGGCCAGTACTACTCGATCGGTGTGGACATGCGCGAGCCGTACCGGGTCTATGGAGGCCTGCAGGACAACGGGACGTGGGGCGGCCCGAGTCGGACGCGCGAGCCCTACATCACCAACGAACACTGGACCTTCGTGACGGGGGGGGATGGATTTTTCTGCCGGGTCGATCCGGACGATCCCGACACGCTCTACTGTGAAAGCCAGTACGGGGTGGCCGTGCGGATCAACCGGAGGACGGGGGCGCGGAGGAACATCCGTCCGAAGGGTCGGGGTCTCCGTTTCGAGTGGAACACCCCGTTGGAGCTTTCGCCGCTCGATTCGAAACGGATCTACATCGGCGCGCAACGCCTCTTCGAGTCGGGGGACCGGGGGGGGCGGTGGAAGACGGTCAGTCCCGATCTCACGGCAACGTCGAAGGGATCGATCAGCGCGATCGGTCTTTCTCCCGTCGACGGGAACGTCCTGTGGGTGGGGACGAACGACGGGGCCGTGCATGTGTCGCTCGACCGGGGAAAGAAATGGGACGAGTGCGCCGTTCCGGGTCTTCCGAAACTCCTGTGGGTTACCCGGGTCGAGCCTTCGCATCGAGAGGCCGGCACGGCGTGGATCACGGTGGAAGGTCGACGGAAAAACGATCTGCGTCCGTACGTTTTCGTGACGCGGGATTTCGGGAAGAGCTGGAAATCTCTCACGAAGGGCCTCTCCCCGGAGGAACCCGTCTACGTGATCCGGCAGGACCGGACCAATCCCGATCTTCTCTTTCTCGGAACCGAGCGCACCGTCTACGCGTCGTTGAGCGGCGGGAAGCGGTGGGCGAGGTTGGGCGACAACCTGCCCGTCGTTCCCGTTCACGACCTGGTGATTCATCCCCGTGACGGGGAACTGGTCGCCGGAACGCACGGCCGAAGCCTCTGGATCGCGGACATTCGGCCCCTGCAACAGATGAGCGCGGCCCTCTTATTCAAGCGGGGCCATCTCTTCTCCCCGCCCGACGGAGTTCTCTGGTCGTCCGGGAAGCCGCGCTGGTTCGGGGGCGTGAAGGAGTTTCTCGGAAAGAATCCTTCGGAAGGCGTGGACATCTGGTACTACCTCGGGTGGGACGCGGAGAAGGTCGCGCTGGAGATTCGGACCGGCGACGGGAAACTCGTCCGAAAGTTGAAGGCGGAAACCGGCCGGGGATTGCAGGTGTCCCCCTGGAGCCTCCGCCGACGGCGCAGTCGGGTTTCGGCGGGGGAGTATGTCGTCCGGCTCGTCGTGGACGGCTCGGTCTTCGAGCGGAAAATCAGGGTTCTTCCTGATCCGCTTTTCAGGACCGAGTAGGGGCAGCCTGCCGGCCCTTCCCGAAGATCGCCAGCACGATGGAGCCCAACCCCGAGATCATGCCGTACGGCAAGATGACCCACCAGCCGAGAACGGGAACCGCGGAAGAGAGGCAGAAGATCGGCCATCCCACCATCAAGTGGCGGATGCGCGATCCTTCCTTCCCGTTTGCCCAGTAGAGCCTGCGGCCGATGTCTTCGGCCGTGACCGCGAGGGCGAGCAGGGAGGAGAAGCCGAAGAAGAGGACCGTCACAAGACCGACCGGCTCCACCTTTTTCCCGATCGCTCCGAGCACGAGGAAGATACCCATGACGGGAATCCCCGCCAGGAAGGAGACGAAGCTCCGCCCCTTGACGGCGCCGGCGCATCTCTGGCTGAGCCCCGGCGCGACCACCTGTACCAGGAGGAGGACCGCCTGGGCGACGCCGAGGAGAATGAGGGCCGAGATCGCGAGGAGGACGACCGTTCCCATCCCGTAGAAATCGTGTTCGACCTTCGGAAGTCCCTGGATCGTTTCCTGTGCGAGCATCAAGGCGTTCATCGTTGTAACCCCGCTTTCTGAATCAGTTCGTTGAATTTCTCTTTCGGCACGTCAAGCCCGGCCTCGACGCTGGCCGGGATGGTTCCAAATCGATCCGGGGAGAAGGAGTCCCGGTACCCGTCGTAGAAGGCGTAGCCCAGTCCGGCGACGATTACCGCCGCGGCCGCGATTCGGAGCAGTTCCCGCTTCCAATTTCCCCCGGCCGATTCCAGCCGGGCCATCACCCGGTCGACCAGTCCCTCCGGGGGATCGAGTTGGGGAAGGGCGGCCAGTTCTCCGTCGATCCGCTTGTGCGTCCGCGCTTCGTTGAAGCAATCGGCGCAATCGGAGAGGTGGGCGTCGATGGCGTTCCGGGCGTTCCCGGAAAGGGTTCCATCCACGTAGTCCTGGAGGAAGTGCCTCCACTCGTCACAATTCATAACATCTGCTCCACGTACGGTTTCAATCGATTTTTCAACTCATCGCGGGCGCGGTAGAGCCATGTCTTGACCGTTCCCACCGGGATATCGAGCGATTCCCCAATCTCCTTTACGCCCAACCCCTCCATGTAATGAAGGGTGATGCACGCCTGCTGGGAGGGAGGCAGTTCCAGGATCGCGCTCTGGAGCCGGGCGTTCGGTTCCGCCGGGGCGCGGTCTTCTGCGCCGGGCGGTTCCACCGACTCGATCGAGACTCCCCTCCGGTTCGCCACCCGTTCCTTCCAGTTGATGGCATGGTTGGTCGCCATCCGCCGGAACCAGGGGAGGAAGGGGAGTTCCGGATCGTATTTTTCCAGGTTCTGAAAGAGCCGCAGGAAAATCTCCTGCGTGAGGTCCTCCGCGTCCGACCGGTTCCAAGTCATTCGATACGCCAGGTTGTAGACGTAGCGGGAGAGCGACTCCACGAGTCCACGGAAGGCTCCGCGGTCTCCCAGCCTTGCCCTGAGAAGGTCCTCTTGTGCGAATTCAGGTCTCATTCCTCAACCTAATGATAACTACCGGAGCCCCTTCCGGGGGGTTTCAAATAAATATTGTCGGAATTCGGGAAGAGAGGGGGGAAGGGTATCTCCGAAAACAGATTATTTGGGGAGAGGCGAAAGAGCGTTCCCCTAATCGAAAGGCCCTTTTCCGTACATATAATCGTGACGGATTCTTATAAAGGATGGGTTTCCGGCCTGGTCAGGGCTCACTTGTGTGTCTTGTTTGCCTGGTCGATGATCGGGCGAATCGAGGGGTGAACCATCAGGCCTTTTCCCCCGCGCTCCCAGGCGGCAAGGACGGTTGCGACCTGCGGGGCGATCTTTCTCAACCCGGTCAAAAACAGAACCCCAATCTTCGACTTCACGAGTGCCTGTGCGGCCGCCAGTGACAATTCCTCGACTCCATGGAGGTAGCAGAACTTTGCCTTGAGGAAACGAAGCTCCGCCGCTGCCTGTGCATTGAATCTCCGTATTCCTCCCAGCTCCAGATGTTGAAGCGTACTCGACCCCAATGCCTTGATACCCCTCCCGTCCAGTTCTCGAAGTCCATTCAGACTCAACCCCTTTTTGGTTTTGACCAATGCCTCCAACACTTCCGGACATGCCTGGACGAGACCATCAAGACATAAAACATGATCAGCGGCGGAACTATATTTCGCCAGCTCGGTGGCGCTCGGGACATCGAGATCTTCCAAACCACAAAGATGAAGGGAAGTAGCTTTTGTCTCCGCCAATGCCGCGGCAACCTCCCTGTCGATGGTCCGAAGATCGGGTAGATAGAGCGTCATCACTCGACCATGGTGGATTCCTCGCGCCTGTTCCGGCGTAAGGCTTTCGATGCCTTGAATGATACTGAACGGGCCTGCGACCAAAGCCCATCGCGATGTCGGTCGATGCGGAGAAAGGCGGTACGAGGAAGAACACCCTGCCATCATCATGGCGGCCAGGACAAGAAGTCTCATCTCAATCTCTCTTGATGGGGTCGAACGAATCACCACATGGGTTGTTGCGATCAATTATAAGCGCGGGAGTTCCCGCGGACAAGCGGCTCTCCAGAACGTTCCGCGAAGAGCGTTTTCTGGACGAGGGTGATTCTCGGTAGTCAAAAATATATTGCCGGAACTCGGGAGCGGGCCGGGTTGTAGGATAGGGCAAGGAGGTTCGGATGAACTCGCTGATGCTTGCCCTGGTCTTTTCAGGATGTCTGCAGGAGGACGAATTGAAGATCGTCCCGGTTCGGGACGAGATGAAGAAATATTTCTCGAAGGAAGTCGAGGTGTTCGGACTGAAGGTGTACGCGACAAAAGGATGTCCGGATGAAAAGGTCCTCCACGCGGCGGCGGTTCTTGCCCAGTACCTGGACAACGACGAGGACGGGAAGGCGGACAATCCGGCTGTGCTCAAAGAGATGCAGAAGCGACGTGCCGCGATGGTGCTGGCCGCGACGGAACGGGAGGCCGAGCGTCTTTTTCGGCGGATCCCCGACCGGATCCACGACGGGCGCTCGTTGCAGGATTTGTATGCGGAAGAGATCGATCCTGGATCGCGGGAGAGGTTCGACGCGACGCTCGAGGAAGTTCTTCACCTGGTCACGTTCGCCGGCTACTGCGAGGCGTATCCGGAGGTCTTTGGGCTGGAACCGGGAACGGCGCTGGCGGACGCGATGGACATCGCGAGGGGAGGGCGCTTCGAGGAGGTTCCACGCCGATACCCGAAGGGCGCGTGGTACACCTACGACGACGAGACGTGCGACTACGGCTGCATGGCGGTGGAGTATTTCTACTGGGGACTCACTTCGGTCCTGGGGGCGCAGAAGGATCCGGAACGGTTACGGGAGATTGGCCGGGAATGGCGCCTGAATACAAAGGCGAAGATGCAGAAGACCGACAAGGCTCTTTACCGGCTTCTTACTGATCCGCGATTTCGGATTGCGACGCGGTTGCCGGACGGGAAGTACCGTTAAGCGTTCGGGCGGGATTTCCAGATTCGAAGGCTCAGGATCAATCCGATTACGGCCGGAAAGAGAAGGAAGAGGGGTAAGGCGATCCAGTTGGAAGCGGTCGCCATCTCATTTCCTTCGGGAAGAAAGAAGGGCAAAAATCCCGGAATGATCCCTCCAAGGTAAGCGAATGTGATGACCACTCCCGCTGCCATTGCGACGTGGGGGGCTCCGGCGAAATCAGCGGTCATGGTTCCCGAAAGAATGGCGACCGTTCCTACCGCGGTCATGGAAATGAAGAGGACTGCCGCTCCGGCAAGCCAGGGGTTTCCTCCAAGAGTAAAGGCCATAAGGATGCTTGCGAGCACAGAGCCACCGAGCAGGAGGGTGACCATGGGGCCTCGACGGGACTGGAAAAACCTGTCGGAGAACCAGCCTGTCAGGATAACGCCGATCACACCCGCCACCGTAAGGCTCAATGCCCAGTTGTCGGTGATGATGAAATCATTCTTGAAGCCGACCTCTTTGGCAAACAGGTAATATTGGGAGAACCCCTCTGACAGCGCCCCTCCACAAAAGGCGATGAGGCAGGCGACCAGGAGCACAGGATGGCGAACCATTTTCAGGAGGGCGCCTCCTCTCGAAATGTTTTCTCCAAGCGACTCTTCCCCGGTATCGAAATCTTCCTGGCCTGCATCGGAGGGTCTGTTTTTCAGGGAGAAAAACAGGATACCCATGCATCCGGCGATGAGGAGCGCGGGAAGAAAGAAGAGCCACCACGGTTCCCCTCCTGTACCGAGGGCCTGGCGGAAAAAGTGCTCCAGGAATCCGGGATCCGGGCGCGGGGTTTCGCGAGTGGAAGTAGAAAGGGCGAAGAGACCTTCAAAGGCGAAAAAGGTAGCGAAACTGACCATCAAACCGAGAAGGGTGGAGAAGCCTCCTCGCTCCCGGACATGAAACCAGCGGGCATGAATTTTTACGATCGAAAGGATCGCGTAGCTTTGAAAGTGCATGTTGATGGCGAACAGAATACCGAAGAAAAGGGGAAGAGGAATGTCCCATTGCCACTGGATCGACCCCATGAGAATTCCTCCCATGAGAGCGTTTGAGAGGGCGATTCCTCCCATGGAGAAAAGGAAGGCCCTTCTGCCTCCGACGATATCCGTAATGATTCCCGCAATAATCAGGGAGAGGAATAAGACCCCCTTTCCGATTCCACGGATCATCTTGATTTGCGGAAAATCCAGAGGGATGACATCTACGAAACCTTTTAGGACCATGAGGTTCCATTTTCCGGTCAAGACGAACAGAAGTGCGAGTCCGAACGGGAGCCAGATGAGCGCCCTGCGGCCGCGGAATGAGGCTGTGTGATTCGGGACCCTGACCGCTTTCTCCATCTGGGGTCTCGACTTCGTCCCGAAATGGAACATGGGTAGGTCTCCTTTTGTGACGGTCGCCTAGGCTTCCGCCGCCTTCTGTTTCGATTTCGGCAGGGCATTCCAGATCTTGATGCTCAATCCGAGGCCGATAATGGCGAAGGGGATGAGGAAGACCGGCCACCATTGCCAATTGGTAGCGACTTTCAATTCTTCATCTCCGGTCGGGATCAACATCGGAATAACAAAAGATTGGATTCCGGTTCCGAGGTAGACCATCCCGTCGACAATTCCGGTGGCGGCGCCCGCATTCTTCGTTCCGGCGAAGTCGGCGGTCGAGGTTCCCGATAGAATTCCGTGAACGCCGATGACCGCCATCGAGATCATGAGGGCCGCCCCTCCGGCAATCCAGGGGTCAAGGCCGAGAGTAAAGGCCATAAGGGTTGTAGAGAGAAGCATCACGATATAGAGAATGGCCGCCATGGGGGCTCTTCGTGATTGGAAGAATTTGTCCGAAAACCATCCGGTTAAGATCGCCCCGATGACTCCCGCGATAAGAAGGCTGAGTCCCCAGTTATCCGTAATGAGAAAGTCGTTCTTGAATCCGACTTTGCCGGCGAAAAGGTAATACCAGTGCATGATTCCGTTTCTCAGGATGCCGCTGCAGAATTCGATGAAGCAGATCACCAGGAGAATCGGATGGGTGATGATTTTGAGGAACACTTGCGAGATCGGGAGCCGGTCTCCGGTGGAGGAGACGGATCCTTCGCCGGTATCGAAGTCCTTGTATCCCGCTTCCCCGGGAGAGTTTTTCAGCCAGAAAAACATCAGGATCCAGCAGATTCCGATCAGAATGGAGGGGAAGAAGAAGATCCACCAGTTCTGGTCCACGCCTGTGCCGCCCGTTCCCAGGATCGCCTGGAAAATCGGTGCCCAGAAGCCGAGTTCTTCGGGAACGACCGCTCGGGTCGCCTTTGCGATCGCGCCCCCCCAGTCGAAGGCGAAGAAGATTCCCAGGGAGATCATCCAGCCGAAAATCGTGGAAAACCGTCCCCGTTCTCGTAAATGAAACCAGGGAGCCTTTACGGTGACGATGGCAATGGCTCCGTAACTCTGAAAGTGCATGTTGAGGGCGTAAAGGAATCCGAAAACCAGGGGAATCGAGAAACTCCATCCCCAGTAGGTCATTCCGTAAAGGGACAGCCCCATCAGAAAGTTTGCGATAATTGTCCCCGCCGCGCCGAGAAGCATCGCTCTTCGGCCTCCCAACTTGTCGGTCATCGGGCCGGTGAAGAGGAAGGAGCAGCCGTATACGATTGCACCGATGCCGAAGATCGTTCCGAAGTCCCCCATACTCATCAGGTCGTCGCCAAGAGAGCGCTTTGCCACGGTGAGGTTGTATCGCCCCATGTAGAAGAAGGCGTAAGCGAAACCGAGCGGGACCCAGTTCAGGCCCCTTCGAAAGAGGTAGGCCCAGCTGTGTGATGGGGCTTCCATGAACGTACTCCAGAAATGCTTTTTTGAACGATTCGGTTAATATAGCCGGGACATGGTAGAAATCAGAACCCGCCTTGTGAAGCCTTAAGTTTCCCCGGCCGGAAAATCCCTTTTTCGGTGATGATGCCGGTGATCAGCTTTGCCGGGGTCACGTCAAAAGCGGGATTGTATGCGGGGAAGCGGCTGGATATTTCGGAAGGATCGCGTTCTTCGATCGGGATATCGGCGCCCGTTTTACAGGCCGGATCGAAGGTGCTCGAAGGGGCTGCGATGTAGAAGGGAATCTTGAACTGGCGGGCGGCGATGGCGAGACCGAGGGTGCCGATCTTGTTGGCGGCATCCCCATTTCGGGCAATCCGATCCGCGCCGGTGACGACCAGGTCGATCCCCTTGTTTTTCATCGTGGTGGCGGCGGCTCCATCCACGATGAGCTGTGCATCGAGCCCCCACTTCTCCGCCTCCCACATGGTGAGGCGCGCTCCCTGGGAGAGGGGCCGGGTTTCGCAGGCGAATATCTTTGCCCTGGAACGGAGGCAGACTCCGAATGCGGTGCCGATTCCGCCGGTGGCGAGGGCTCCGGTATTGCAGATCGTGAGGATTCTTTTTGATTTCAGGGAAGCGCCATGCTTCCCGATGGCGTCGCACATGACGGCGTCTTCACGATGGATAGCGCGCGCTTCATTCAGAGCCGGGGATCCTTTCGCGAGAACACGTCGGACCGCCCAGGCGAGGTTGATGGCGGTCGGGCGGGCGGCGATGAGCTGGTCTGCGGCTTTTTGCAGCGCGGTGGGGCGTACCAGGGCCATGGCATAAGCCGCTGTGATACCGAGGAGAGGAGCTCCCCTTACCTGGAGTCTCTTTATGGCCCGTACCACCTGGGAGACGCGGGTGCAGTGGATGTAGGTTTCGCGATCGGGCAGGCGGGTCTGGTCGAGGATCCGGAGTCCGTCGCGCGTCCACGCGACGGGGCGAACTTTCATTACTTCGCGGTGAGAGCTTCGGTGTGCTTGAGAATACGCGCCACGGCGTCGGAAGGCCTGGCGCCCTTGCTGACCCAGTGGTTGAACCGGTCGGCGTCGATTTTCACCTTGTTTTCTTTCTTTTCCTGGTGCGGATCATACGAACCAAGAGTCTCGATGACGCGCCCGTCGCGCCGCGTCCGGCTGTCGAAGACGCCGATCCGCCACTCGGCGTGGTTGCGGCGTCCGACGCGGGTCATGCGAATATGTACTGCCATGCTGTAAATCCTCCGTAATGGGCGGGTACTTTATCATCCGATTCCCGGCGTTGCAACGCTTTTTGTTTGAAAGGAAGGGGTTCGCAAAGCACACTTGTGAGAGATTCATGATCTTCTTTTATTGTCCGGAATGTGGTGAGGAACTTGAGGCGGAAGAGGCCATCAAGGGATCCCGCATGAAGTGTCCTGCCTGCTGGAAGGAGATCATGGTCCCCCGGACGGGCGCCCCCGTTCTGTCGCGCCGGGAGCCCCGGTACGGTCCGGCGGACCGGGAACCGAAGTCTTCCTCCGGGGGGTTGCTTCCCGTCGCCGTTGTGGCCCTTCTCGCGATTGCCGCGATCGGGGGGGGGGTCGGATTCCTGGTTACACGGGGAGGGAGCGGCCCGGATCCTGCCGTATGCGCTCCCTGCAAGGGGACGGGAAAGGCGGTTTGTGCGGATTGCCGGGGGGCGGAGTCGTTCCCCTGCGAGGGGCGTTGCAAGGGGACGGGAACGGTGAAGAGTCACGTCAGCGGGGAAGATACCCCCTGCCCCGATTGTGGAGGTCTCGGCACCCGGGCGTGCCCGCGGTGCGACGGACACGGGTACGTGGGATGCAATTCGTGCCGGGGAACGGGACGTCCCCCGGAAAATTGATCAGCCTCCCATCCCGGGAAACATTCCGGCCATTCCCCCCTTGCCCTTGCGGATCTGGCGGAGCATCTTGCGGGCGTCGTCGAACTGCTTGATCAGGCTGTTGACCTCGTGAACGGGGCGGGCGCTTCCGCGCGCGATGCGTTGCTTGCGACTGGCGTTGAGGATCTCGGGATGCTCCCGTTCATCGGGCGTCATCGACTGGATGATCGCCTCGGAGTGCTTGACCTCGTCCTCGTCGATTTCGCCTGCCATCTCCCCGAGTTGACCGGGAAGCATTTTCATCAGCGACTTCAGGGGGCCCATCTTCTTCATCTGCTGGAGTTGCTTGAGGAAGTCCCCCAGCGTGAGCTCGTCCTTTTTCAGTTTTTCCTGGAGCTTGAGCGCTTCCGCCTGGTCGATGTTTTCCTGCGCCTTCTCGACGAGGGAGACGACGTCGCCCATCCCGAGGATCCGTCCCGCCATCCGGTCGGGATGGAATTCCTCCAGGTCCGCCATTTTCTCGCCGACGCCGACGAACTTGATCGGCTTTCCGGTGACCGCCTTGATCGAGAGGGCGGCGCCGCCGCGGGCGTCCCCGTCCAGCTTGGTCATCACGATCCCGTCGATGCCGAGTTTCTCGTCGAAGTTGGAGGCCGAGTTGACCGCGTCCTGGCCCGTCATGGCGTCGACGACGAGGAGGATCAGGTTGGGCTTGACCTTCGCCTTGATGTCGGTCAGTTCCTCCATCATCTCTTCGTCGATGTGGAGCCGGCCCTGCGTATCGAGGAGCACCAGGTCGTGCCCGTTATCGTCGGCGTGCTGGACGGCGCGCTGGCAGATCTTCACCGGGCGGCCGCTCTTCTCGAAGTAGACGGGGAGTTTCTGCTGTTCGCCGAGGGTCTTCAATTGCTCGACCGCGGCGGGCCGGATCATGTCGGCCGCGACGAGGAGCGGTTTTCGTCCCTTCTTTCCGAGCAGTTTCGCGAGCTTCCCGGTGGTGGTCGTTTTTCCGGCGCCCTGCAGGCCGACCATCATGATGACGGTGGGCGAGTTCCCGCGCGGGGGAATCGTGTGATCCACCGGTCCCATCAGGTCGACCAGTTCGTCGTGGATGATCTTGATGATCTGCTGGGCGGGGTTGATGTTCCGGATGATGTCTTTCCCGACCGCCCTTTCCGAGACGCGCTTGATGAAGTCCTTGACGATCTTGAAGTTGACGTCCGCCTGGAGGAGGGAGAGGCGCACTTCGCGGAGACCCTCCTGGATATTCTTTTCGCTCAGGCGTCCGCGGCCCGACATTTTACGGAAAACGCCGGTGAGGGATTCGGTCAATGAGTCGAACATGGGCGGCTATTGTAGCGGCGATGACCCCCGGAGTGCAATCGTTCCCAGGAGAAGGAAGATCCCAAGCAGTCCCAGGAGGGCGGGGGAGTGGGTCGTCACCGCCGCCGCGGAACAGTTCCCGTTATTTTCCGGGACGGTGGGCAGGAAAGCGGTTGCGGCGAGTTTCTGCTGGACCGCCGCGATAAAACCGTCCCAGTCGAAGTGGGGGCCGGGGTCCGATCGGTTCCACGGTTGTACCTGGCCGTGGGCGACGATTCCCGGTTCGTCCAGGTTGTCGTTCGGATAGTCGTAGGCGTCTCCGGAGGGGTGTACCGCGGGGATACCGTAGAGGTAACAGAGCCAGGCGACGAGTTCGATCATCGAATCCATGTTTTCTTCGGTAAAGGTGTCCGGATCGGAAGCTTTTCCACAGAAGTCGATTCCGATCGACCGGCTGTTGTAGTAGGTGGCGTGCCACGCCTTCCGGTCGTCGGCGACCATCTGGATGATCTCCCCCTCGTTGTCGAGGATGTAGTGCGAACTTACCTTCGAACTTGGATTCTGAAACCAGGCGACCACTCCGCTGGAGGAGAAGGATCCCTCGGTAGTATGGATGACAATGGAGTCGATAACCTGCCCGGCAGGTCTACTGCTGTTGTGCGGGCTGGAAATCCAAGTAACGTTCTCCGGTTCGGAAACACCGGCCTGGAAGAGCAGGATCAGGGACGTGATCAAAAGATTCATCATCTTCCCCCTTTCAAGCTGAAACGATAGCGGGGAGGGGACCGGATGGGAAGAAAAAAATGACTATCTGGTCATGTTGCTAAACCACGTCCCGGATAAGAGAGAGGTCCTTCTTCTCCGATACGCGGCTGACGCGTGCGCCGAGTTCACAGAGTCTCCGCTCGAGGTGCTGGTACCCTCGGTCGATATGGTAGACGCGATGGATTTCGGTGAACCCTTCCGCGGCCATGCCTGCGACGACGAGTCCGGCGCTGGCACGCAGGTCGCTCGCCATGACCTCGGCGCCCACGAGATGATCGACTCCGGCGATGATCGCGCAGGTTCCTTCCTTCCGGATGTTCGCGCCCATTCTCCTCAGTTCCGGCACGTGCATGAACCGGTCGGGATAAATTTTCTCGGTGATGATGGAGATTCCCGTTCCCATGCTCATGACTGCCATGAATTGTGCCTGGAAATCGGTCGGAAATCCGGGGTAGGGAAGGGTGGTGATGTCGATCGGTTGGAACGATCCCTCGGAGTGGACCTCGATCCAGTCTTCCCCCTGGTTCGTTTCGATTCCCGCTCTTCGGAACATTTGAAGCGGTGCGATCATGTGATCGGGGCGGCACTTTTCGATCCGGACGTCTCCCCGTGTCGCCGCCGCTGCCGCCATGAAGGTCGCCGCTTCGATCCGGTCGGGAATGACGGAGGTATCCGTTCCATGAAGGTTCTTCACCCCTTCCACGATCAGGCGGGGCGAGCCGATTCCCCGGATCCGGGCTCCCATGCTGTTGAGCAGGTCCGCGAGCGCCTGGACTTCCGGCTCGCATGCGGCGCATTCGATGAGGCTGGTTCCTTCCGCGAGAACCGCCGCCATCAGGATGTTCTGGGTCCCGGTGACGCTCGGTCCGTACGCGCCACCCATGTAGACCGTCCGCCCCTTGAGGTTGGACGCGTCCGCTTCCAGGTAGCCCCGTTTCATGGTGATGTCGACTCCCAGGTCCGCGAGGCCGCGGACGTGCAGGTCGACCGGCCGGTCACCGATGACACAGCCTCCCGGCTGGGAGACCTTCGCCTCGCGACGACGGCCCACCAGCGGTCCGAGAACGCAGATGCTCGCGCGCATCTTCTTGACGATCTCGTACGGAGCGATGACAGGCGTGTCGTCGATGACCGACATGGTCAGGACATCCCGCGTCCGTGAAACCTGGACCCCCAGTTTCCCCAACAAGGTGCCCATGGTTCGGATGTCGACCAGGTTCGGAACGTTCCGGAGGACCAGGCGGTCCCCCTGTTCGAGAAGAAGGGAGGCGGCCATCATCGGCAAAGCCGCGTTCTTGGCTCCGTTGACCCGGATGGTCCCCTGGAGCTTCCGTCCCCCTTCGATCACGAACTTGTCCATCTTCTTCCCCCTCTAAGTCAGGGTTCCCCCCTGCTTCTTCTTCATAAGTTATATTTCATAAGTTATGAAAATTCAAGGGCAAAGGATATCTTCGGCAAAAAAAGGCGATTTTCTTTAGCCCATAAATGGGGACATTACTTATTGAATTTAGGGGCCGTAGAGGGCGGCGTGTCAGGTTATCCCTGTATATACAGGATTAATTGAGGAATTGAGATCAAGCGGACTGGGAAATAGTGGAAATAGTAATGTCCCCATTTATGGGTGGGGGTACTTTAAGGGGAGAGGGTGGCTCGTTGGTCGGTGGCGAGTTGTTGGAGGGATTTGCTGGGGGAGGTCTTCAGGGCGAGGTCGTAGGCGGCGCGGGCCTTGACGTTGTCTCCGAGGCGGCGGTGGATTTCTCCCTGGACGTAGGCGATTTCGCCCTTCGCCGTCGGAGCGAGTTTTCCGGACTCCAGCGCCTTTTCGAAGTGGGGAAGCGCCCTGCGGAGAAAGCCCTGTTCCCTTTCGATCGTCTTCTTCATTTTCGTAACCGCGTCGTCGATGACCGAGTTTTCTCCCCTCGAGGCCTCCAGTTTCGCGATCGGGGCGAGAGCCTGAATCAACTCCCCGTGTTTCCGGTAGAGGTACGCCACGAGGTAGAGCCGGAGCATGCGGTCGAGCGTCTTGTACCGACGCTCTTCCAGATTCTTCCCCACTTTCCGTGCGATCTCGAAGTCGTAGTCGGCCCGGTTCCTCTTTCCCAACTGAAGGGGAAGCCGGTCCAGGTGGTAGGAACTCCAGACCCGTTCCCACTCATCGAAATCCTCGAGGAAGATCGCGCCTTCATCGCGGAGGGTCCATCCGGCGCTGAGCCAGGCTTTTCCGATTTCGAGGGGCGGCGCCGCGGAGAGTGTTTTTACCTGCGCGAGAAGATCGTACTTAACATACCCCGGGATCGCCTCCTGCTTCCGGCCCTTACGGATGGGCTCCAGCGGTTTCAGCTTTCCCCGGAGTTTCTCCTTCGTTTCATCGGAGAGCTCTTCGTCGAAGTCCTTCTTCTTCCCCGCAAAGAAGCATTTCGGGCAGACCCAGACGTAATAATTGATCGGGCGCGTCTTGTAGGCGTGGCGGCAGAAGTCCTTGTCCACCCCGCCCCAATCGTTGGTGCGGAGGATCTGGGTAGCGGTGAATTTGTGACCGTCCAGTGGGCAGGTGACGCGGACCTTTTTCTTTTCGTCCAGAGGCGTCAACAGCAACAGGAGGATAACCAGTTTCATGGGAGCGCTCCCCGGTTCAGTTTCATCTTCACCCTCTCCGATCCGATCGTCACGATAAGGACGATCAGGGAGTCGGTGTAGTCCCGGACTTTGACCCGTCCCTCCAGATTTTCCTGTGAGATCACGTCGTATCGGCCCGGGGCTCGTCTCACGAGGTAGACCAGGATCGAGGAGTCCCGAATATCGAGGACCTGTCCCTCGTGGATCTCTTCGGGCTTGAGGAACTGGAGGAAGAAATCTTCCGTCCGGGAACCGGGACCGGAAGAGAATCCGCACTCGATGGTGATGTCTGTTCCTTTCCGGATTCGGACCGTCCCATCGCTGTCGAGGTAGGAATTTTCATGGAAAGACCCGGTGTGAACGGTACATCCCGCCACGAGTAGCGCGAACAGAATGGGCCACGCAAGTTTCATTCCGCCTCCAAAACGCGGTCGATTCCCGCCAGATCCTGCACCCATTGGACGTCACGGAATCCGGACTGTAAAGCCAATTCCGTGACCGCTCCGGACTGTCCCGCGCCCACCTCCATGAGGAGTGGCGCCTTGGAACGATCGAGGATTCGGCGGATGAGGTCCAGCCCATCCGGGCCTCCATCGAGCGCGGAACGGGGCTCGTGCCGGACTTCCGGGGAAAGTTCGTCGATCTCCGCGGACGGGATATAGGGAGGGTTTGTGACGATCAGGTCGAAGTCCCCGTCCGGAAACAGGTCCGCCTCCCTAAATTCGATCCGGGACTCCACGCCGTTTCGCTTTGCATTCTCCCGGGCGATGGCGAGCGCAGGGGGACTCGTGTCGGTGGCGATTCCGGAACGTCCCTTCACCGCGAGCGCGACCGCGATGGCGCCGCTTCCGGTGCCAATGTCGAGGAACCTTTTTTCCGGCCGGGCGAGGGCGCGTTCGACCAGGAACTCGGTCTCGGGGCGCGGGACCAGGACGGAGGGTGTGACATGGAAGGGGAGCCCGCAGAATTCGGTCTCCCCGAGCAGGTATGTGACCGGGACCCGTTCGTAGGAACGTCGCGCGATCCAGTCCTCGAAGCGGTCGAGGTTCTCCCGGGGTATGTCTTCGACGGCGGGAAGGTGGGCGCGCGGAGTCCGGAGAGCTGCGGCGAGGAGGATTTCGGCGTCAACGCGGGGGTCTTCGACGCCCCCGGCGCGCAACCGAAGGGCCGCTTCCCGGAGGATTTCCGCGACGGTCATTTCTTCCCGAGTTGTTTCAACTTCTCGGCCCGCTCGTGTTCCTGGAGCTTCTCGATCATTTCCATGATGTTGCCTTCGAGGAAGTCGGCCAGGCGATGAACCGAGAAGCCGATCCGGTGGTCGGTGATCCGGTTGTCGTGGAAGTTGTAGGTTCGGATCTTTTCGCTGCGGTCGCCCGTGCCGATCTTGGAGCGGCGGAGATCGCGCCGTTCTCTTGCCTTCTGTTCTTCCTCATGTTCGTAGACACGTGCCCGCAGCCAACGCAGGGCGAGATCACGGTTTCGGCCCTGCGAACGTTCGTTTTGACATTGGACGACGATGCCGGTCGGAAGGTGCGTGATCCGGATGGCGCTCTGCGTTTTGTTGACGTGTTGTCCCCCCGGGCCTCCCGCGGAAAAGGTATCCACCTTGATATCTTTCGGGTTGATGACGACCTCCACCGTTTCTGCCTGCGGCATGACGGCGACCGTGGCGGTGCTGGTGTGCACCCGGCCGCTCGCTTCCGTGGCGGGAACGCGCTGGACCCGGTGGGTGCCGCTTTCGTACCGGAGGAATTTGAAAACGTCCGCGCCCTCGATGGAGAAGACGCCGTACTTCAAGCCCCCGAGGTCCGAAGCGACCACGTCCATCTGCTGGACCTTCCACTTCCGGGTGACGGCGAACTTTGTGTACATTTCCATCAACTCGCGCGCGAAGAGGGCGGATTCCGCTCCTCCCACCCCGGGCCTGATTTCGACGATGACATTTTTCCCGGAGACTTCGTCTTCGGTGAGGAGGATCTCCTCGAGTTCGGAGAGCAGGGTCTGCTCCCGCTCGCCGAGTCCCTTGATTTCCTCTTCCGCCATCTCCGTCATCTCGGGATCTTCGAGGAGGCTCTGCGCGTCCTCTTTTTGTTCCCGGATGGAGTCGAGTTCGCGCTGCCGGGTGACCACTTTCTCGAGGGAACCCCGCTCGCGCATGATGGCAGCGTAATGGTCGGGGATCGAGATGATCTTGGGATCCTGGATCAGGACTTCGATTTCCTCGTACCGGGCCACCATCTCCTTGACCTTGTCGAGCATGGATGGACGATCTCCGCGAAAGAAATGGCCGGGGAACGACTAGGCTTCGGTGGCTTTGGGTGCTTCGGGCGCCGGGTCCGTTTTGGGCGCCGGGTCCGTTTTGGGTGCCGGGTCCGTTTTGGGTGCCGCGGGCAACTGCTCCGCGATGGTCGCCGGGCGCGCCGCAGACGGTTTCTCGACGGCCTTTTTCGTCGTCTTTACGGCCGGCTCCTGCGCCTTCTTCGCCCCGCTCGCTCCCCACTTCTTCTTGAACCGTTCGATCCGGCCGGCGGTGTCGACGAACTTCTGTTTGCCGGTGTAGAAGGGGTGGCAACTGGAGCAGATTTCGACGTTGATCTTTTCCTTCGTACTTCGCGTGGTGAAGGTGTTGCCGCAACCGCAGGTGACGGCGGTTTCGATGTATTCGGGATGTATTTCCTTCCTCATGAGGACGGGCACTTTATCGGCTCCGGTGGGGGAAATCAAGGAAATGTTGGGACCCTGGCCCTGTAAGTTTTGTTTTTATGGGAAAGTAGTCCCATGATCCTGCCTGGGTCGGAAAAAAACACGAAGACTCCAGGGAGAGGGTTCCGGGATGGTGCAGAGTCCCGCGAGTACGGGGAATTTGTAGTTCCTTGGCTGTTGGGTGCGGCTTCCCGAGTTGAAAATTATCGGAGTTTCCGGCTCTCGAGGACCCGGACGGCGTGATCGGGCGCGGTCGGATCGAATTCCACGAGGGATTGCGTTTGCGCCAGCGTACTGTCGGGCAGGAGAGCGGTCACGTAGACGTAGACCTTCCCGTCCTGGTCCCGGAGGGGGTCGTCATCCCCGTCCTGGTTGTCGCGGACGACGATCTTCACGGCGCGTCCCGAATAGGGAAGAACTTTTCCGAAAAAGGTGGTGGGACGGTCCGGAAGGGGGAACCTGTTCGAAGACCGTTGCGCAATTTCTTCGAGAACGTAACGGGGGTTCTTTATCCGGGCGGAGTCCCGGGGGAGGAGGGTGCGGACGCTCCTGTCCAGGTCGAACGCGTGTGCGACCGCTTCGGACCACCGGCTGTCTATTTCCCCGGCAAATTCCTTGGCGTAGGCCAGGGCGTAGACGGCGTCGTTGATCTGCTGGAGAACCCTCCTTGCAGGTTCGACCTCGCTCCTCTTCAGCGAAGAAGCGTTCCTCTCGACTTCGAAGAGAAGTTTTCCCGCCTTGTCGAGATAGCCGTTCACCTTGTCGACATATTCCCGCCGATGGAGTTTCGGATCGATCGAGTCCCGGTCGAGGTCGGCGAGAATCCTGTCCCAGTTGCCCGCCCGTTCCGTGCGGTAGAACCAGAGCGCCTGGCGAGCTTTCAAGAGGAAAGCGTCGCAGAGGAGGTCCGCTTCCCGTTTCGAATATTGCCTGGGATCGATTTCGGTGGGTTCCGGTCCCCCGCAGAAGGTTGCGCCGATTCCGACGGCGAGGAAAACAACGAGGAGGACGACCACGACGGCGGAACCGCGATTTCTTTTTTGCATGGAGGGAAGTGTATCCCTCCCCGGCGGACCCGTCAATTTTTCCGTGCGGATCGTTCCCGTTCGAACTGCAGGAGATCGGAGAGCGTTCTGCGGAACGGGATGGAGGGCTTCCAACCGGTGTCGCGACGGAAGCGGGAGACGTCGGCGACCCGTTCCTCCGATTCTCCGCGGCGGACGCGGGAAGATTCGGAGAGCACGTCGATGGGTACCCGGGCGAGGCCGAGAAGCATCCGGAGCATGTCGTGGATGACGGTGCCCTTTCCCGATCCGATGTTGTAGGGGCCCTGCCCCGCTTTCTCGAAGGCCGCCAGGTAGGCGCGGACCACGTCCCGAACGTCGAGGAAATCGCGCGCCGGGGCGAGGTTGCCCACCTTCATCCGGGGCGGCTGAAGTCCCGCCTCGATCCGGGCGATCTGCCGCGCGAATGCGGGCGCGACGAAGAGATCGGATTGTCCCGGACCCGTGTGATTGAAGGGGCGCAGGACGACAAGGTCGTGGCGGTACCCGCCGGAGGAGAGCGCCATATCGGCGCATGCCTTCGTCGCGGAGTATGCGTTCGTCGGGCGAAGAGGCGCCGTCTCCGCGATCGGACCGGAATGTCCCTTCCCGTAAATGTCCCCGGAACTGATGAAGACGATCCGCGGTCCGCGCGGCAGGATTCGGAGCAGGCGGAAGGTACCCCGGACGTTCGCCTCGAAGGCCAACCCGGGATCGTCGTTCGCCGTCGGTACGTGGGAGAGGGCGGCGAGGTGGAAGACCGCATCGTATTTTCGGTTCCCGAGTTTCGAGGGAGTGAGGCTGGTGAGATCGCAGACGATGTTCCTCTGGCAGGCGGTCGAAGGGCGAAGGTCCAGCCCGGTGACGTCCCATTCCAGGTTCCGGAGGAGCCGGACGAGGTAATTTCCGACGAATCCCGAGGCACCGGTGACGAGCGCCTTCATGCCCGTTTCCGGAGTTTCTCCAGGTCCGCGTCGACCATCATGCGCACCAGTTCGGGGAAGGAGACCTTCGGGGTCCACTTCAACTTCCGCTTCGCCCGGGAGGGGTCGCCGAGGAGCGTCTTCACCTCGGCCGGGCGGAAGAATTTCGGGTCGACCTTTACGTGTTTTTTCCACGGCAGTCCGACGTGACCGAAAGCGATTTCGCAGAACTCGCGCACGCTGTGGGTTTCGCCCGTCGCGATGACGTAATCGACCGGGTTCTTCTGCTGGAGCATCAGCCACATCGCCCGGACATAATCCCCGGCGTATCCCCAGTCGCGGGTCGCCTTGAGGTTCCCCAGGCGCAGTTCCTTCGCCATTCCGAGCTTGATCTGCGCGACGGTATGGGTGATTTTCCGGGTGACGAACTCCATGCCCCGCCGGGGGGATTCGTGGTTGAAGAGAATACCGGAAACGGCGAAGAGGTCGTAGCTTTCGCGGTAGTTCACGGTCAGGAAGTGGCCGTAGACCTTCGCGACGCCGTAGGGACTCCGGGGGTGGAAGGGGGTCATCTCCGTCTGCGGAACCTCCCGGACCTTTCCGAACATTTCGCTGGAGGATGCCTGGTAGAAGCGCGCGTTCCGGGAGACAAGCCGCATCGCTTCGAGCATGCGGGTGACGCCCAGCGCCGTGAATTCCGCCGTCAGGACCGGCTGGATCCAGGAGGTCGGAACGAAGGACTGGGCGGCCAGGTTGTAGATTTCTTGCGGCTTGACCTTCTTGAGGATTTCGATGAGCGAGAGTTGGTCGAGCAGGTCGGCCTGGTGGAGGCTCACCTTTTTCCGGATGTGGTCGATTCGTTCGAAGTTTTCCGTGCTGGATCGGCGGACGACTCCGTGGACCTGGTATCCCTTCTCGAGAAGAAATGCCGCCAGGTAGGACCCGTCCTGTCCGGTAATACCGGTGATGAGCGCTCTTTTCATGCGATCGAGAATAGGGGGGTGGGGGGGGAGCGTCAAGAAAATGGGGATTCAGGCGTTGAAGTAGGCTTTTCCCGACCGGTACACGATGCCGGGCAGGAAGAGTTCCGCGTCCTCCATCATCTCGATGTTTTCGATGTTGACCGTCTGGCGGATGCGCCGTTCCGGAAAGTTCTCCTGGACGTAAACGCTGGCGGATTCCGGGTTGGATTCGATGACGTGAATGTTCTGGTAGAACTTCCTCCCGTCGTTCGCCGTGACCAGCACGTCCCACTTTTTCACCGGGACCTCCCTTCCAAATTTTATCTTATCGGGGAGATGGGGGAGCAAGTCAAGATTGAATTCCCGTGGCGGATTACTAGTATGGGGGGCCTTCGAATGTCTGTTGGTTGGGAGCCCCGATGAAATTCGACAATATCGCTATTTTGGGGTTGGAGTGCGTTGACGCCCCGAACGTGATACCGTCGTCGCAGATCGTCAAGCGCCTTGCGCCCACGTTCGACCGCTTCGGCATGCGCCATAATCTCCTGGAAGAGTTGGCCGGGATCCGGGAACGGCGCTACTGGGACGAGGGAGTCATGCCCAGCGATGCGGCGACGCTCGCGGCCGAGAAGGTGCTTGCGGAGAGCGGAATCGACCGGAAACGGATCGGGGTCCTGGTCAACTCCTCCGTCTGCCGGGATTACCTCGAGCCCTCCACCGCCTGCATCGTTCACGGGAATCTCAAACTGCCGTCCGAATGCCTGAACTACGATCTCGGAAACGCCTGCCTTGCCTTTCTGAATTCGATGGAGATGGTCTCCGCGATGTTGGAAAAGGGAGCGATCGATTACGCGATGATCGTGGACGGGGAATCGTGCCGGATGGTCACCGAGGCGACGGTGGAACGGCTCCTGAAGCCCTCGGTCACGCAGGAACAGGTTCGGGATCAATTCGCCGCGCTGACGCTCGGGTCGGGATCGGTCGCGATGATCCTCGGACGGGCGGACGAAAATCCGGACTGCCCGCACCGGTACCTCGGCGGAGTCAACCTCGCCGCCACCCAGCACCGGCACATGTGCCGGGGACAGATGGACTGGATGGAGACCGATACCCGCGGCCTGCTCGAAGCGGGGGTCGAACTGGCGGGCATGACCTGGACGAAGGCGAAAAAGGAGATGGGCTGGGTCGCGGAGGAACTCGACGAGCTCGTGCTTCACCAGGTAAGCCAGGTCCATACCGCCGCGTTGATCCAGGCGCTCGGCCTCGAGCACAAGAAAGCCCTCCTGACCTTCCCGGAATTCGGGAATGTCGGACCCGCCTCCGTGCCCATAACGCTGAGGAAAGCGATCGAGAAGGGACGCGTGAAGGAAGGCACCCGCTGCGCCCTCATGGGAATCGGAAGCGGATTGAACTGCACGCTTGCCGAGGTGGTCTGGTAGCGGTGATGGAGGTCCCCCGCGAACTTTATCCCTTCGAGGGACGGTATCTCGACATCAACGGACACCGGCTCCATACCCTCGACGAAGGAACGGGCTCGTCCGTCGTGATGGTGCACGGGAACCCCTCCTGGTCCTTCTACTACCGGAACCTGGCGATGGCCCTCCGGGAAAATCACCGCGTCATCGTTCCCGATCACATCGGGTGTGGCTACTCGGACAAGCCGCCGTTGGCCGACTATCCCTACACGCTGGAACGGCGGGTGGAGGATTTTTCGCGGGCGATGGAAGAGCTCGATCCAGGGGACGACATCACGCTGGTCGTACACGACTGGGGAGGAATGATCGGCCTGGCGTGGGCGGTGGAACATGCGAACCGGGTGAAGAGAATCGTTCTTCTGAACACTTCCGCCTTCCCGTTGCCCTCCACGAAAAAGATGCCGTGGACCCTCAGCCTCGTGCGCAACACGAAGGTGGGGGAGTGGCTCGTCCTGGGGCTCAACGCCTTCAGCCGCGGCGCCACCCGGATGGCCGTCACGCGCCGGCCGATGTCGGCGGAAATCCGAAAGGCGTATTGCGCTCCTTACGATTCGGTCGCCAACCGAATCGCCACCCTGCGGTTCGTGCAGGATATCCCGTTGAAGCCCTCCGATCCTTCCTGGAAAATCGTGGAGGAGACGGCGGGGAAGCTGGACCGGTTCAACGATACGCCGGTGCTGGTCTGCTGGGGCGCGAAGGATTTCGTCTTCGACGATCATTTCCTCGCGGAGTGGCGGAGGAGGTGGCCGCACGCGGTGGTCCATCGTTTCGAAGACTGCGGTCACTACATCCTGGAAGACGCCGCCGATGAGGTGGTCGCGCGGGTCCGGGATTTCATCGGGACCCATCCGGTTCCGACAGGGGCGTGATGACGAACATCGCCTCCGCGCTCTCCGACATGGCGGAGCGCCAACCCGACGCGCTTGCGATCGCGGCTCCTCCCCGTCCCGGAGCGGCGCCCGATGACTACGTCCGGTGGTCCTACCGGGAACTGAACGAGGCGAGCGACCGGATCGCGCGGGGCCTTCCGAAGTTCGGCGTGGAAAGGGGTACCCGGACGGTCGTCATGGTGAAGCCGGGTCTGAATCTTTTCGCCCTCACCTTCGGACTGTTCAAACTGGGCGCGGTTCCGATCATGATCGATCCGGGAATCGGAGCCCGGAATCTCGGGGTCTGTCTCCGGGAATCGGAGCCGGAAGCGTTCATCGGGATTCCGCGGGCCCAACTCGCCCGGAAGATTCTCGGGTGGGGACGGGAGACGATCCGGTCCGTCGTGACGGTGGGATGGGGAAGGCGGACGCTGAAGAAGGTGATGGCGGCGGGGGACTCGGGCGGGCCGATCGCGGACACGCGGGCGGACGAAGTCGCCGCGATTCTCTTCACCAGCGGAAGCACCGGCGTCCCGAAGGGGGTGGTCTACCGTCACGGTCATTTCGCCGCGCAGGTGGAGGCGATTCGAAAGCTGTACGATATTCGTCCCGGCGAAGTCGATCTGCCCACCTTTCCCCTTTTCGGGCTTTTCGATCCCGCGCTCGGGATGACGACGATCGTTCCCGACATGGATCCGACACGGCCCGCGCGCGTTGACCCGCGCCGAATCCTCCCCGCGATGAAGGCGTTCGGCGTGACGAACATGTTCGGGTCGCCCGCGTTGCTCGACACGGTGGGACGGTACGGCGAGAGGATCCCCGGGCTCAAGCGGGTGATTTCCGCCGGCGCTCCCGTTCCGATCCCGGTGATGGAACGGTTCCTCGCCTTGCTGGACGATGATGCCCGGATCGTGACGCCCTACGGCGCCACCGAGTCTCTTCCGGTCTGTTCGATCGGAAGCGACGAGATTTTTGGGAACGAGGGGATCCAGGGGAAGACCCTGGCGGGAAAGGGCGTCTGTGTCGGGCGTCCCCTTCCGGAAGTGGAGCTGAAGATCGCCGCGATTTCGGACGGTCTCGAATCGGAGATCCGGGAACTTCCCCCGGGAGAGACCGGCGAGGTGGTCGTCCAGAGCGCGATGACGACCGACACCTATTTCAACCGGGACCGGTCCACCGCGCTGGCGAAAATTCCGGGCGAAAACGGCCGGGTGGCGCACCGGATGGGCGACCTCGGTTTCCTGGACGAGAAGGGACGACTCTGGTTCTGCGGGCGGAAGTCACAGCGGGTCGTCACGCAGTCGGAGACGCTTTACACGGTGCCCTGCGAGCTCGTCTTCAACGCGCACCCGGCGGTCCGGCGAAGCGCGCTCGTGGAGGTGAAGGGGCGGCCGGTGATCTGTGTCGAAACGGAGAAAGGGGCGAAGCTCAACCTGGCCGAACTCAGGGAGCGCGCCCTTTCGCAACCGCACACGGCGGAGATCGAGACGTTCCTGGTGCACCCGGGGTTTCCGGTCGACATCCGGCACAACGCAAAGATTCGGCGGGAGGAACTTCGCAGGTGGGCGGCGGGGAAACTCCCGTGACGGTTTTGGTAACGGGAGGAGGAGGCTTCCTCGGGGGGGAGATCGTCCGGCAGTTGCGGGCGCGCGGTACCGGGGTTCGGAGTTTCGCGCGGGGGGCGTACCCGGAATTACGGGAGCGGTGCGTCGACGTTCGGCGGGGAGACCTGGCGAATCGGGAGGATGTCTTCGCGGCGGTCGAGGGATGTGATGCGATCATTCATGTCGCGGCGCGCGCCGGTGTATGGGGAACGAAAAAGCAATTCTGGTCGCCCAACGTCCTGGGTACGCGGCACATTCTTGAGGCGGCCCGCCATCATGGCGTAAGGCGGTTGGTCCATACCAGTTCGCCCAGCGTGGTGCACGGGAAGGGGAGCATCGAGGGGGGGGACGAATCCCTTCCGTATCCTGCCTCCTATCTTGCGCACTATCCCGCGACGAAGGCGGAGGCGGAGCGGATGGTGTTGGCGGCGAACGGGCCGGAGTTGTCGACGGTGGTTCTGCGGCCGCACCTGATCTGGGGGCCGGGCGATCCCCAGTTCCTGCCGCGGTTGGTGGCGCGGGCCCACGCGGGCAAGCTCGCCTTCGTCGGGGACGGGAGCAACCGGATCGACAGCACGTATATAGAGGATGCGGGGAAAGCGCACCTCCTCGCGCTGGATCTCCTGGAACCGGGGGCGGCGTGTGCGGGGCGCCCCTATTTCATCACGCAGGGGGAGCCCTGGCCGATCCGGGACGTGATCAACGGGTTGTTGGAGGCCTCCGGGGCTCCGAGGGTGACGCGGACGATCAAGCCGTGGGTGGCGTACACGGCGGGGGCTCTTCTCGAGGCGGGCTACCGGCTTCTCGGCCGAAAATCCGAACCGCCGATGACGCGGTTCGTCGCGCACCAGGTTTCGACCTCCCATTGGTACGACATCAGCGCGGCGCGGCGGGACCTCGGGTACGAGCCTTCGGTGTCGATGAGGGAAGGGTTGGAGCGGCTTACTTCTCAACCTTCGCCCGGCGACGGCGGGTAAGTTCCCGGATTTCCACCACCCGGTCGTCCTCGTCGACGATCTCCTTCCCGATGATCTCCTCGAGAACGTCTTCGAGGGTCACGACGCCCGAAACTTTTCTCCCGGGTTCGACGACGACGAAGAGCTGTTCCCGTTTCTCGAGGAAGAGATGGAGGAGTCGGTTGACCGGGGTTGTTGTGGGAACGAATTCGACGGGGGTCATCAGTTTTTCCAGGGGGAGGTCGTGGCGGTCTTCCGCGACCATGCGGAGAATCTGGGGGCGGTGAACGAGTCCGACGACGTCGTCCGGGTCCCTGTCGTGAACGGGAAACCGGCTGAGGCGGTAGAAGTCGGGATGGCGGGAGGCGTCGACGGCGGTCATGCCGGCCCCGAGCGAGACCATTTTCTCGAAGGGGGTCATGATCTCGGCGGCGGAAATGTTTTCGATGGTCAGGATGTTCTTGATCACTTCCCCCTCGGTTCGATCTATGGTTCCGGCCTTGAGTCCGAGTTTCGACATCACGAGCAGTTCCTGGTCGGAGACGACGGTTTCATGGCCTCCTTTCGGGGTGAAGATACGCGTGGTGAACTGGCAGAGCCAGACGAGGGGGAGCATCGCCCAGACGAGAAACTGCATGACATGGGCGAGCGGTCCCGCCAGTTTCCGGTTGTAGGTGATGCCGGCCGTTTTCGGGAGGATCTCGGTCAGCAACAGGATGGCGAGGGTGAAGCCCGCGGAGAACCAGCCGAGCCATTCCTCGGTGTAGAGTTTCACGACCATGGCGCCGGCGACGGAAGCGCCTACCGTGTGGGCGACGGTGTTCAGGGAGAGGATGGCCGAGATGGGTTGCTCGACGTTCTTGCGGAGACGCTTCAGGAGAAGGCCCGACCTGTGTCCCGAATCGGCCATCGCCTCGACGTGGCTGACGGGAACGGAGTAGAGCACCGCTTCGAGAAGCGAGCAGAGTGCGGAGACGACGAGAACGAGCGTAACGGCCCCGACGAGTGCGATCATGAGTCCTCCCGGTTTGGTTTTCCAATCTTGCCTGCTAGATTAGCATTTTGCGGGGGGCCCGGGAGCGATCCTCGCCCGAAATGGGAACGTTCCCACTTGAATTTGGCGATCGATGTGGGGCACCGGGGATTTTGGGACGAAATCCGGAGGAATGGTTTCCGATGGAATGCTCTTTGATCGCCAGGCTTCGGGGTGGGTGCCCCGCCATCGGCGGGGGCCATCAGGATAAGTTGGTGGGCGCGAGAGGATTCGAACCTCCACCTGCTTGCACAGACTAGGACCTGAACCTAGCGCGTCTGCCAGTTCCGCCACGCGCCCGCGTGAGACAAGAGTGTAACTTCCCCGGCGGATTTTTCTACCCTTCGTAGAAAAAATGTTTCCGCTGTTCGGGGTTGGGCTGGGGGGCCGGTTCTCCCGCGATGATCATCCGGCAGACGTCCGCGATGCCTTCGCCGTCCAGGTGCAGGTAGTGCACGAGTTCTTCCCGGTCGGCATGCTGGAGGAAACGGTCCGGAATCGCGTGCAGGTGAATCTTCCGGGTATCCTCGTTCCGAAGCGCGAGTTCCTCCAGGACCGCCGATCCGAATCCGCCCTGGTAGGCGTGATCCTCCACCGTCAGAACCCAGGGGTGATCCTGGACGAGACGGGCGGCCAGCGCGGCGTCGAGGGGCTTGGCGAACCGGGCGTTCGCGACCGTCACCTCGATCCCTTCCTTTTTCAACATTTCCGCCGCGTCCATCGCGCGGGCGACCATGACGCCGTACGCGAGGATGGCGCCGTCCTTTCCCTCGCGCAGGATTTCGCCCTTTCCGATCTCCACCGGCGTGCGGGGGAGTCCCTCGAAGCTGGGCGTTTTCTCGCGCGGAAGGCGGATCGCCGTGGGACCGCTCGCACGTGTCGCCAATTTCAGCATCTCCCGGAGATCCTGCTCGTTCCCGGGCGCCATGACGGTGATGTTCGGGAAGGTGCGCAGGAAGGCGACGTCGAAATTTCCGTGGTGCGTGGGGCCGTCCTCCCCCGCGATTCCCGCGCGGTCGAGCACCAGCGTCACCGGCAGGTTGTTCAGGCACATCTCCTGGAAGACGATGTCGTACGCCCGCTGGCTGAACGAGGAGTAGATCGCACAGACCGGTTTCAGCCCGGAATGGGCCAGTCCGGCGGCGAATCCGACCGCGCACTGTTCGCTGATCCCGACGTCGTAAACCCGGTCCGGAAATTTCTCGGCGTACTCCACCAGGCCCGTCCCGTCCGGCATCGCGGCGGTGATCGCCACGATCTTCGGATCTTCTTCGGAAAGTTCACTCAGCGCGTCGACGAAGGCGCGGGTGTAGGACTTCGAGGCGATCGGCGGTTCCTTCCCCTCCGGTTCGAGCTTCGCTTTCGTCGGGGCCGTTCGTTCGACATGCTTGTGCAGGCCGTACGGATCGGTCTCCGCGTCGGGATGCCCCTTGCCCTTCTGCGTGACGACGTGAAGCAGGACCGGCTTTCCCTGGTGCTGCACGTTCTGCAGAACCCGCGTCAGTTTCGACAGGTCGTGCCCGTCGATCGGTCCGTAGTACTGGAACCCCAGCGCGGTGAACATGTTGGGGAAGAGGCTCTGTTTCAACCCTCTCCTCATTCCCTCCAGCATCGATTCAACCGGTTTTCCGCCGGGGAATTTCTGGAGGAACTTGTGAATCTCTTTCTTCGCCTCGTCGTAAAGTGGCGCCGTCCGGAGTTGCTGGAAATAGGAGGAGAGCGCGCCCACCGTTTTCGCGATCGAAAATCCGTTGTCGTTCAGGATGACCGTCATCGGGAGTTTCGCGTGGCCGATGTTGTTGAGCGCCTCGTAGGCGACGCCCGAGGTCATCGATCCGTCCCCGATGATGCTGACCACCTTGCGATCATTCTTCAACCTCTGGTCGGCCACGGTGCATCCGTAGGCTGTCGCGAGACTCGTGCCGACGTGGCCGAAGTTGAAGGGGTCGAATTCGCTTTCCGGTTTCCAGCCGAAGCCGCAGATGCCGCCGAACTTGCGGAGCGTGTGGAACCGTTCCCGGCGACCGGTCAAAAGCTTGTGGGCATAGGTCTGGTAACTTCCGTCCCAGATGATCATGTCCTTCCGAATGTCGAAGACCTTGTAGAGGGCGAGAGTGATGTCGACGACGCCGAGGTTGGATCCAAGGTGGCCCCCGTTTTTCTGCACGACCTGCATGATCTCTTCGCGGATTTCCCGGGCGAGGTGGGCGAGATCATCCAGTCCCAGTTTCTTCACGTCTTCGGGTTGTTGAATCCGGTCGAGGAAGGGTGTTTCGGCCATCTTAATGCTTGCGGGAGACGATCCACTCCGCCAGATCGCAGAGTCGATTTCCCCGCTCTCCTAAAAAGCGGACGGCTCGTCGGGCCGCCTGTACCTGCAACTTCGCGCGCTTTCGTGATTCCGGGAGCCCGAAGGTGGCCGGGAACGTTTTCTTTCCCTGCCGGGCGTCCTTCCCGGGGGTCTTCCCGAGCACCTGCGCGGTTGATGAGCGGTCGAGTATATCATCGGCGATTTGAAATGCAAGGCCGACCGCCCGGCCGTACCTTCCGAGCGCGGCGACCCGTTTCGAAGAGGCTCCCGCGGCGATGGCGCCCATCTTCGCGGCGGCGCGGATGAGCGCGGCGGTCTTTTTCTCGTGAATCGCCTCGACGATCCCGCTTTTTTCAAGGTCGAGCGATTGTCCTCCCACCATGCCCCGCGCTCCCGCAGCCTCCGACAATTCCAGGACGAGTTCGGACGCGACCCGGGGATCGGGTGTCTCCCGGACGATGAGACCGAACGCTTCGGTCAGGAGCGCATCCCCGGCGAGGATGGCGGTCGCCTCGTCGAAGGCGCGGTGGTTGGAAGGCTTTCCGCGCCGCATGTCGTCGTCGTCCATCGCGGGAAGATCGTCGTGAATCAGCGAGTAGGTATGGATCATCTCCAGCGCGCAGGCGGCGGGAAGGATGTCGGCCCGTTTTCCTTCCAGGGCGTCGCAAACGGCCAGCGCGATCGCGGGGCGGAGGGCTTTCCCACCGGAGAAGAGGGAATAGCGCATGGAGCGGGAAAGCCGGGAAGGGACGCCTTTCGGAAACCATTCCCGGAGCGATTTTTGAACGAGTCGGGAGACGGACCTGAGGTGGGACGCTGGCGTCATCAGAAGGGGATTTCCCCGTCGGGAGCCTTTTTCTTCTTCGGCGCTTTCTTCTCCGGCTTGAATTCCTCTTCGGAGAGCGACCCGTCCTTCTCCTTCACGAGAAGTTGGATCTTCTTCTCGGCCTGTTCGAGGATGGAATAACAATGCTTCAGCGCAGCCATGCCGGTTTCGTATTTTTCGAGCGACGCCTCGAGGCCGAGTTGGCCCGATTCGAGTGTCTTGACCGCATCCTCGACGCGCCGGAGATGGTCCTCAAACTTTTCCTTCTTCTTTTCCATGGCCGCCATTTTATCTCTCCTTCTCGTTTTTCTCAACGCGGGAATGGATTTTTCCACGGGCCAGGTTTGTAACGACGAGGGTCCTGTCGGGGGCGTCCTCCGGGGATCGCACTACGGTCCCATCCTCGAGGCGGGTGATCGAGTATCCCCGTTCCAAAACCGCCCTGGGATTGAGCGACACGAGGCGCCCCTCCAGTTGCTTCGTCCGGGCGAGGGCTCCTTCCCGGACACGCGTCAGCCCGTTTTCGAGGTGCGGTTCAAGATTCCGGCACGATTCCCGGAGACTCCGGACCCTCTCCCCGGGTTGGCGGAGCGCCCAACCGTTGGCGAGTCCGTCCAGGTGTGTCCGGGCAAGTTCCGCGCGTTGGGAGAGGGCCACCGGCATCCTCTCCCGTACATTGTCCAGTTTTTCCCGAAGGTGGGCGGAAACGGTCTGCAGTCCGGTCCGCAGTCGTTCCTCCAGTTCGTCGACCCGTTGCTGGTGTTGGGCGACCAGGTCTTCCGGATGTTTCAACGCCCATCCGTCCCGGAGGCGGTCGAGGTTCGCACGGGAGAGGTCGGCTCGTTGTCGAAGGGCGCGACGCATCTTCCCGGAAAAAGCTTCGAGGGAAAGTTCGAGATCTTCCAGCCGGGGAACCACCCTCATCCCGGCGTCCGTCGGCGTCAGGGCGCGGACGTCCGCGACGAAGTCGGAGATGGAATGATCCGTCTCGTGTCCGACGGCGCTGACGACCGGGATGCGGGAAGCGGCGACGGCGCGCGCAACGACTTCCTCGTTGAAGGCCCAGAGATCCTCGAGGGAGCCTCCGCCCCGGCCGACGATCATGACGTCCACGTCGGGACGGGAGAGATTCAACCGGGCGATCGCGGAGGCGATCTCTTCCGCGGCCCCCGCTCCCTGCACCTTGACGGGAAGTACAAGAATGGAGACGCGGGGATGGCGGGTGGAGATCGTCTTGATCATGTCCTGTACCGCCGCCCCTACCGTGGAGGTGACGATCGCAACGGTGCGGGGGAAGGGGGGGAGGGGACGTTTCCGGTCCTCGTCGAAGAGCCCCTCTTCCCGCAGTTTCTCCTTCAGTTGTTCGAATTTCAGGTGAAGGGCTCCCACGCCCTTCGGTTCGATCTCCTCGGCGGAGACCTGGTACCGGCCCTGCGCGGCGTAGGCGGTGACGAGTCCGTAAACGAGAACGCTCATGCCCGTCTCCACCCGGAAGCTGAGGCGATCCACCCTCGGACGCCACATCGTGACGGAGATGACCGCGTTGTCCTGCTCTTCATCCTTCAGGTCGAAGTAGAGGTGTCCGCTCCGGGCGTAGACCACGCGGGAGACCTGGCCGGTGACCCAGACGTGGCGAAGATTGTCTTCGAGGAGGGACTTGATTTTCCGGGAGAGTTCCGCGACCGTCATGGCCCGCTTGGGCGACGAAGCGGATAGCTCCATCTACTGTTCGTCCCCGGTGATCACGATACGACGGATCCCCTCGGCGCGGCCCGAGTCGCTGTCGACGGTGGCGATCGCGCCGCAGAGGCGGACATCGCGGGTGGCGACGTCGAACCGGGCGGGCATTCCGGTGGTCATCCGGTGAAGGACGCGGTCGACCCGGCGGCCGATCACGCTCTCGTAGGGGCCGGTCATTCCGAGATCGGTGATGTAGGCGGTTCCCTTCGGAAGAACCCGTTCGTCCGCGGTGGGGATATGGGTGTGGGTTCCGAACACGTAGCTCACTTTTCCGTCGAGCCACCATCCCATGGCGATTTTCTCGCTGGTCGCCTCGCAATGCATGTCGACGACGATCACGTTGGTCTTCAACTGGAGCCTCTTCAGTTCCTCCTCCGCGGTGGCGAAGGGGCAGGCGCACTGGATGTTCATGAAGACGCGGCCCTGGAGGTGAAGAACGCCGATCTTGATCCCGGTATCGAGTTCGACCACGGTGCTTCCCGAGCCGGGCTGGTTTTTCGGGTAATTGGCGGGGCGCAGGAGGGTCGGCGTCCGGGCGATGTGCGGAATGATTTCCCTCCGGTTCCAGATGTGGTCTCCGCCGGTGATGACGTTGACGCCCGCTTCCTGGAGGATGTCGGCGTCCTTCGGGGTGATGCCCGCTCCGTCAAAGAGGTTCTCCCCGTTCGCGACGACGAACGAAATGTTCTCCTCCCGGCAGAATTCGGGAAGCTTCGTCCGGATGATTTCACGGCCGGGCTTTCCGACCACGTCTCCGATTCCGAGGATCTTGATCTTCATCGCGCGTATTCGACGACGCGGGTTTCGCGCGTCACGGTCACCTTGATTTCACCGGGGTAGGTCATTTGCCCCTCGATCTCCTTTGCGATCTCCCGGGCGACAATGATGGACTGGTCGTCGGTGATCGTGTCGGCGTCGACGATGACCCGGACTTCCCGGCCCGCCTGGATGGCGTACGCCTGGGTGACGCCCTGGAGTCCCTTGGCAATTCCCTCCAACTGCTGGAGGCGCTTGACGTAGCGGTCGAGTGATTCGCCGCGCGCGCCGGGACGGGAAGCGGAGATCGCGTCGGCGGCGGCCGCGAGGATCGTGTAGGGGAATCTCGCGTCGGCGTCGTTGTGGTGGTTGGCGGCCGCGTCGATCACTTCCTTCGGCTCATCGAACCGTTTCAGCAGTTCTCCCCCGATGACCGGGTGGGAGCCTTCGAAATCCTGGTCGACCGCCTTTCCGATGTCATGGAAGACGCCGCAACGCCGGCCCAGCTTGGCGTCCATTTTCATTTCGGACGCCATGATCGAAGTGAGGTGCGCGACTTCCCGGACGTGCTGGAGAACGTTCTGTCCGTAGCTGGTCCGGTATTTCAACCGGCCGAGCAGGGTGACCAGTTTCGGGTGGACGTTCCGGATTTCCTGTTCCTCGAGGAACTCCTTCCCGACCTTTTCGATGTGCTGTTCCATCTCCCGCTTGGTCTGTTCGGTGACCTCCTCGATGCGGGTGGGATGGATCCGGCCGTCGAAGATGAGTCTCTCCATCGACCGCCGGGCCATTTCGCGCCGGACGCCGTCGAAGGCGGAGAGGACGATCACGCCGGGGGTGTCGTCGACGATGACGTCGACGCCGGTGGCCCGTTCGAAGGCGCGGATGTTCCTGCCTTCGCGGCCGATGATGCGTCCCTTCATTTCCTCGTTGGGAAGATCGACGACGGTGACGACCGAGTCGGCGGTGTGTTCCGCGGCGAAGCGCTGGATGGCCATGGTGATGACCCGTTTCGCTTCCGTTTCCGCGGTTTCCTTGGCGATGTCGAGCCTCTTGCGGATCAGGTCCGCCTTCTCCTTCTCGAGAGTCGGTTCCAGCTTGTCGAGCAGTGTCCGGGTCGCCTCTTCCTTTGTAAGACCGGAAAGGCGGTGGAGGGCTTCCTTTTCTTCCTCGAGAACCTTGCCGAGTTCCGATTCCTTCTGTTGGGAACTCAGCTCCCGCTTCTCGATATCCTTCGACTTGGTCTCGAGGTGGCGCTCCTTGCCCGTGACCGAATCCATGCGGCGTTCGATCAGGTCTTCCTTTTTCTGCAGGCGCGTCTCCCGGACGGTCAGCTGGTTCCGTTCTTCCCGGATCTCTTTCTGGGCGTCGCTCTTGGTCCTGTGGGCGTCGGAACGCGCGTTGGTGACGATTCCCTCCGCCTTCTGGGTCCCCTCGGATACGAGGTCTTCCTGCGTTCGGAGTCCCTGCGTGTGGATTTTACGGAACCAGGCGTAGCAGGCGATGAAGCCCGCGACCAGGCCGGATCCGCCGCCGATCGCCAACCATGTAGTCATGGTGTGTACACCCCCAATGGTAGTTGGTTTCCAGATCGCCGGAGGTGCGGTGGCAGGGCGGAACCGGGATCGTTCCCGCGGTTGAAGTTCAGGGAGTAAGCCGGACTCTCTCTCTTTGTGTCGATTCCGGATTGCTTTTTATCTTCAGGTTGTTCCGTTTGCCGTTCATGCACGTTTCAGCGATCTATGTTGACCTTCCGTATTTTCTTTCAGGCTCTTTCGGAAGGGGACTATGGTTGCCCATGATAGGGAGGGGGTTGATAAGTGTCAAGGTATCCCCGGTTCGTCTCCCCGCCAAATCCCTTGACCCTCGCCGGGCGGGAATATAGGGTGAGGGACTGTTGGAGCGCAAGAAAACGGGGTTCCTCACGCGGATGGACTCACTTTAGCATGCCCAAACTCGTCATTCAGGCCTTGGATAAAGAGTGGTCTGTCGAGCTCAAGGAAGGCTCCAATGTGGTGGGCCGCTCGACGAAATGCACCATTCCGGTACAGGATCAAAACATTTCCCGCGAACATTGCGAAATCGTCCTGACCGGCGGGGTCGCCACGCTCTTCGACAAGGGGAGCATGAACGGGACGATCCTCAACGGGAAGCGAATCTGGGAAGAGAAACTGACCGCGGGGGACCAGGTCCGCATCGTGAACGTGGTTCTCTGGTTCGAAAAGAAGGGGATCTCCCATCCCGCCCCCGCGGTGAAAAAGGAAAAGAAGGCCTCTCCCGTCGAGAAATCCGGGAAAGACCGGGAGGACGTCCAGACCCGCCGGGTGGGGGGCACGAAGCGGAGCGAAGTCCGCCGTTCGGTGGCCGCCCTCGTGCCGGACTACGCCGCCTGGGGGAGTCCCGGGATAAACTGGCTCGCGATTCTCGGGGGACTCGGAGGCCTGGCCGCGCTGATCGTCGTCGCGGTGATCGGCGTCCGGATCCTGGGCGGTAAAAAGGGGCCCGCCATCGACCGGGATAACCTGCTGAGAAGCAATGCCGGCTTCGAATCGTCCCCGGCGGGATCCCTGCCCGGTTGGAAACTTTCTCCCCCGGCGAATTCGGAACTGGGAGTCACCGCGTCGGCCTCCAGGAACGGGGAGCATGCCCTCGTGCTGACCAAGAGCCGCGCTCCCGGGCAGTCGATCGTTTCCGCGACCTCGTCCTCGAAGTTCACCGCGAGCGCCGATTCCTACCACCTCACCGCGTGGGCGAAGTGGGGCACCTTCACCGGCCGTGCGGCCCTGAAAATTACCTGGGTGAGAAACGACGGGATTCTTTTCGAGACCTGTTCCGAGCCGGTCGAAAAATCGACCGAATGGGTCGAGCTTTCAGGAACGTTTTCCCGCCCCGCGGAAGCGCAGGCGTTCCGGGTCGGGGTCACCACCATCGGGAGGGGGGGGGCGCATCTACTTCGACGACTTCCGCCTCGTGGCGCGGGAACAACCCTCCCATGCGAAGCCGGTTTCCCTCGGCTCATGGTCTGTGCAGGTATCGGAACGGGGCAATATTTCCATCCGGACCCGGGGGAAGGTTCTTCTCAACAACGTCCATCTTCGGCTGGAAAACGAACGGGACGGAGCTTCTTCACAATTGTTCCTTCCCGCGGAAGTGATGAAGGAAGGGAATTCCCTCCGGGTTTCCGGGGAAATGCCCCATCCGGTTCTCGTCGAAAAAACGGTGCCTTTCGACCTCTCCCTCGAGCCGAGGTCGGGCCAGCTCTGGGCGGTCTACGAATTCGACCACGCCGATCTCCGGCAGGTGGACCGGATCGTCGTCGAGATTCTTTTTCCCCGGACGATCACCGGCGGCGCCACGCAGGGGTCGGCCCGTTTCTTCGAGTTCTCTCTTCGGGACGAGGAATATGCCCTTCGGTACCCGGAGCATCTCATGGCTCTCCGTAGAACGGAAAACGGGCTTCGGCAGGTTTTTTCCGTCGAGGGAGGAGAGAATGGCCGGACCCGGGTCGGTTTCGCCGTTCTCTCCATCGGGAAGGAAGATCCCCTGACAAAGGCTCGTGCGAAGGAAAAGGACGATCCAGGTGCGGCGCTGGAGATTCTCCGGGGCGCCCGGCGCAGGATGGTGCTGAGCCGGCAGGACGAGGACCGGGTGACGGCGATGGTGAACCGGTTGCTGAAAATGGAGTCCCGGGAGTGGGATACGGTCGAAGCGAGCGTCCACATGGCCGAGGCTCTCGGACTTGCGACCCTCCTGGAAGAGGCCAAGGCTCGTCTTTCCTCCTGGCGCCGACGGTGGTCCGGCGGGGAGTTCGACGGGAAATCCTCGGATTGCGAGGCCGCCCTCGATCAGGTGAAGGTGATGGACGGGGGAGCCTCGGAGCGGGCGATTTCCCTGGCGCGGAAATATTTCGAAGCGGGTTCGAGCGCGCTGGCGGAAGAGATCCTCCTCGCGCTCCTCACCCGGTCCCCGGACGCGGACGTCGCGGAAGAGGCACGGGATCTTCTTCAAACCCTTCAATCAAGCGAGTGATATGAGCACCGGCATCGATATCGGAAACAGCACGGTAAAGGTGGTCTCCGTTTTTCGCGGGATCCGGGGAGGCTCCGTCCGGGGGGCGGCGCGCTTCCGAATTCCCAGGGTCTCCTCGCCGGAGGATCTCAAGGCGGCCATGACGAAAACCCTTCGTGGCGCGCTCGGATCGAACGGCAGGGGATCGGGCGGGGTGCTGGGCCTGACCGGCCGGGAGATCAACCTCCAGATCATGCCGCAGCCCAAAATGGCCCCGACCGAGTACAGAACGATGATGGGGTACGAGGTACAGGAGAAGCGCGGCGAGAACGGGGAACTGTACGCCGACTTCTGCACCCTTCGTGAGCCGGACGACTATTTCCCCCATTACCTCGCGATGGTGGGCGTGGGCAAGAAGTCGTTCGTGGACGATCGCCTGGAAATCGCGAAGAAGGCGGGGATCCGCATCCGGGAAGCGGTCCCCAACGCGGTGGCCCTCTACGCCGCGTACAAGGCCTCCTATGGAACGGAGGGAGGAACGGTGATGCTCATCGACATCGGCGCCGCGAACATGGATATGGCGCTGGTGCGGGGTGGCCACCTGATCTACGCGCGAAACATTTCGTCCGGCGCCTCCCATTTCGACTCGAACATCTCGGGAATGGCGAACGCGACGCCGGAAGACGCCGAATGGATCAAGATGAAATACGGGAGCCTTCTCCCTCCTTCCGACAACGCCCAGGAAAAAGAGGAGGATATTCGTCCCGGGATCCGGACCGCGGCGGGGCAACTCTCGAGTTTCATTCAATCCAGCGTGAGCCATGCGAAGACCCAGTTGAAGGATACGGAACTGGCCGTCGACCAGATGTACATCTCCGGTGGCGGCGCGCGGTTGCGGGGATTCGTGGAATACCTGGCGAGTTCCCTCAAATTCCCGGTCGAGCCGCTCGATCCTTTCCGGAATCTCGATACGAGCCTCGTCGAGGCGCGCGGGGGGGAAGCGTTCCGCGCTCTTCCGACCGACATGGCGATCGCCGTCGGCCTGGCTCAGGTGCCCCACGTTGTCCTGGAGTCGGGGCGGATCTCGCTTCTGCCCGATCAACTCCGCCGCCAGCGGGATCTCCGCAAGACCTGGGGTTTCCTCGGTTTCGGAGCGGCGGCGCTTCTCCTTTCCCTGATCCTTCTCACGGTCCTGGCGATGACGCGGAGGGGTTCTCTCGAATCGGACCTGGCGAAATACAACGCCGCGCTGGCGGAGATCAACGCCCGGGACGGCGAGCGGGTGGAGATGGAAATCGAAAGCCGCGGGACGATGGCGAAGCTCGATCTCCTTTCGAAGGTGACCGTGCCCTCCGCCGTGATGCTGGACGTGGTGGCGAAGATACGCGAGTTCGGCGACCGGGGCGTCGTGATCCGGGAACTCCGGCTGGAAAATTCTTCCGGAAGATTCGAGGGGGTGCGCCGGTGTCTCTTCGAGCATCCCGACCTGGGACTGGCGATCGGGGAGATCCTCGGGGAGACCGAGGAGGACCAGTTCCGGATCCGGTTCGATTCCCCGTCCGAATCTTTCGCGCGGGAAATTCTCGGGATCGAAGAGGGGGCTCCCCTCCTGGTTCCCCGCGAAGACTGCATGGGTCTCCTGGAATGGAACGCGCCCGACCGGGTCGTCGTCGTCGTGGGGGACGTCAGCGCCCAGGGATCGAATCGCGCGCGGGACGTGCTTTCCGCGCTCAAGAAAGAATTGACCCGGGCCTCGCGCGGGCAGATCGCCACGATTCGCGGGGTGCGGGATTCCGACCGGACCGGATGGCGCCGGTTCGAACTTGTCGTCGTTTCCCGACCGGAGTATCGCTGAACGATGGAAGCCTGGTTCAAGGAAAACAGGGGATACGTCATCACCGTCGGATCGATGGTGGGCGGGGTGCTTCTCGTCTACATGTTCCTCCTCGGGCCGATCACGTCGGACGCGGAAAACATCGGGATACAGCTTCGCATGCAGGAGAACGTTCATCGCTCCAAGGCACGGCAGGGCGTTCCCGACGAAGGTGCGATCGCGGACGCCCGGCGGGAACGGGACGCCGAACGGACCTCCCTGAAGGAGGGCGTCGCCCGGCTTGGAGTCTCCCTGGAAAATAGATTCCGATCCCGGGGTGAGGACGGTTACCGGGAACATTTCGAGGAGATCAAGCTCTCCGTGCGGGACCACCTCAAGGAGGTGAACGGGAAGCGCGGGTTGGGCGAGTTTCCGAGCGACCTTGGTTGGAAAGGCGTCCCCCTCGAGTCGCAGGAAGAGGGGAAGGATGCGCTTCTCCGCCTGGGCGTCGGGAAGGGCCTGCTGGAAGCCGTGATCGCCTCCCTCGGAAAAGGGGAGAAAATCACCCAGGTCAACATCTTCGAGGGATGGGACCGGCAGGAGGAGGGTGAGGCCACCTTCCTGCGACGCGTTCCGATCCGGATCAAGATGACCGCCTCCTCCCGGAGCATCTTTCGAACGATACACCGGTTCCAGAAATCGGGGTCCTATTTCTGCCTCGAGACGATCCGCGTGCAACGGGAGGCCACCACCGGCCAGGATCTTTTCGAAGCGGACATGGTCGTGAGCGGTCTTCTCGTCGATCCGAACGCGCCTCCCCCGTTCGAAGGGGAGGAGGACTTCGAATGAAGAATCCGATCAAGGCCTTCAGCCGGGAACAGGTCACCGGGGTGGTCGCCTTCTGTTTCGCGGTGATCTTCCTGCTTTTTGGAATCGCAGGAGGAAGCGAGACGCGGTCGTCCGGTTCGGAAGGTCCGTCCGAGCCGGGGATTCGCGACTTCGTAAAACCGCCCGTCCTGGAAACACGGATCCCGGGGGCCGATTTTGCCCCGTACTGGCGCGGTCACGACGTCTTCCAGATGGAAAATTCCACCCGGCCTCCGGTTCCAACGATCGCGATGATGTTCCCGCATGCGAATCCGGTCGCGCTTCCGATCTTCCGGCCCCATCCTCCCCTTTCTCGATACTACCGGGTCTCCCTCGCCCCGGTTCCGGAGAAGGCGCTCCTGGATCCGGCGAAACTGGACGAGGTGAAGGCGATCGAGGAACCCCCCGCACCCGAATGGGTTGACCGTCGGGCGGAACGGGAGAGTGAATTCGACGTCCTGATCTTCCACTCCGGAAGTCCGCGGGAGGGAACGATCATCGCCGAGGACGCGGATTCGGTCCGGTTGCGCGTGAAGGACGGAAATGCGGTTCAGAAATGGCCCCGGGACAGGATCAAGAAGATCGTTCGGAACTGGACCAACGAGAAGCGATACACGCTGTCGTCCGCGGGCGTCCGTAAGGGGCCCGGCGAGGTCGCGGAGCGGATCAAGCTCGCCTCGTGGTGCAGGGAGAAGGGGATGATTCCCGAAACGCGCAGGGAGTTGGAGAAGGCGGTCTCCGTCACGCCCGTCAAGGCGTCGGCCGTTTTGGCGTTGGGGACCCTGTACGAATTCGAATCCGATTTCGAAGCGGCTGTGAAATTGTACCGGACCGCTCTTGACGAAGTTCCCTCCGAAAGGGAAGAGCTGCATTGGCGGATCGGGGAGTCGCTCCGGCGCCTCGGACTGTATCCGGCGGCCCTCCGCGCTTTCGAAGAGGGGGTGGAGGTTTCCCGCTCGCCGAGGGGGATTCTCTCCTACGCGGAAATGCTGATCCGGACCGGGGACCTCCGCGAAGTGATCGAGATCGTATCCGATTGCCGGAGGAAATTCGACCGGGATACGGTCCGCTTCACGCCGGAACTCCGGAGCCGCTCCCATTTCCTTCTCGGCCGGACCCGGTTGCAGGAAGGTGATTTCGGGGGGGCGATCAAGGACCTGGAAAAAGCGACGGGAACGACGGGAGACGCTTCGGAAGTTTGGAACTCCCTCGGCGTCTGTTACGCGATGGAATCGAAATACCGGGAAGCGTCTTACGCGTTCGCCGCCTCCATCGCGGCCGACCAGTACCGGACCGAAGCCTGGACGAACCTTGCCACGATCTACCTGCGCGCTTCGAAAGGGGACGTGGCGGAGGAACTCTTTTCGCGGGCACGGGAACGCGATCCGTCCGATCTTCTCTCCCGGAATGCCGCCCTTCTTCCCCTGTTGGCGAAGGGGGACGCGGTCTTGTTGGATGCCGCGCTGTCGGAACTCCTGGAAGCCGCTCCGAACGACTTCTACGCAAATTATCTCAAGGGAATCGCCTCCCTCCGGGCGGGAGACGCGGGGACCGCTTACGAGGCGTTCCGGACGTCCCTTCGGGAGGAGTTCGCCTTTCCTGCGGCCCATGGCGGCGCGGGACGGAGTTGCCTCTCCATGGCCGCCGCGCTCGCGCGAATCCGGGCGGAGGGTGATTCTTCTCCGGAGCGCGTTCGACAGGTTCTTGGACCGGTTCTTCGCGCGGTGTTGGGAGAGGACGGACTCCTCGACCCGGAGAAGGTGGGCGAAACGTTCGACCGGCTTCTTCTCGAATCGGGAGCCTACTACGCCCGGTCGGATCGCGGGAACGACGCGAATATTCAGATCGCGTACGGATGTATCGATGCCCTCTCCGGTCGCGGCGGCGACGCGATAGAGCGTTTCAAGAACGCGAGATCGGCCAACAGCCAGGCGGGCAACCCGTCCGACCCGGTCATCGAGTACGCCATGGGGTACGTGGAATACAGGTTCGGGGCGGGGGACAGCGAGGATCGCCTGGACCGCGCGCGCCGTTATTTCCGGTCGGCCGGAAACGGGGTCGATTGGAAGGACGCCGAGTCTCTCCGGATCGTCGTCGCAGCGGGACGCCTTGCGACGGAAATCGAGGAGTGGCGCCTGACTTCCCTGGTCGAGGACGAGGATTTCAGCCGGAAAGATTCGGATCATCTCCGGTGGAGGGGCAGCCAGTGGAACGAGGAGGACGGCCCTCCGCGCGCCTCCATCACGGTAAAGGGGAACGAATGCCTCATCTCCGGCACCCCGGTGGAGAACATGATCGTCACCCGGTTGGAGCGGGACGATCTTCCCGCGGAAGGGTTCAACCGGCTCGATGTGACCTTCCGCCCGCGGCCCCAGGACCGGCCCTCGTTCGAATTCGGCGTTTCCTTTTATGATCCGGGACGGCAGGGCGCAAACCGGATGGGCTACCATGTCGGGTTCGATCTTCGGCGGAAATTGCGACAGACCCAGATGCCGGAAAAGAAATTCCTGGAAGAGCGCGTCGAGATGTCGCGCCAGTGGAAGGAACTGAAACTGAAATTCCCCCTGCCCCGGGAAATCCGCCTGCGATTCCAGAGGGTCGACGAGAACCGCCGATCCCTGCTTCACGTTCTCGTGTGGCGGCCCGACCAGGAGGCGTTCGAGGTCGTCGGGAAACTCAATTTCCGAGGTTCCTCCCGTTCCGGGAAGAGCGGGATGAAGGTTTCCATCTGGGCGCGGGGTTGGCAGGGGGAGGGGTTCGCCGTGGGGGTGGACGACATCCGGATCCTGGAGAAACGGAAACGGTAGAAATTTGGTTCGGAAGGAGGCGTCGTGCGATCGAAGGGCTTTACGCTCCTGGAACTCCTGGTGGTCATCGTCATCATCGCGATGCTCACCTCCCTGGTCGTGATCGGGGTCACCTACGCGATGCGTACGTCCCGGATCTCCAATACCCGGGCGATGCTCGGAACGATCAAGGGTGCGCTCGAAAACTACCACACCCGGTGGCGTGATTATCCCCCCTCCACCCTCTCCCGGTACAAGGGGGTGAGCGGGTTGAACGAGTTCAACAACGGGAACGAATCGCTGGTGGCCAGTCTTTCCAGCACGCGGAAAGGGGGCATCATCTACCAGCCTCCCGCCCAGGATCACTACCAGAACACCGACGCCGACAAGTTGGCGAAGAATCCCACGAAGTCGTTCCTCGCGGAGTCGGGTGCCTATACTCTTTTCGAGTACGTCGACTTTTTCGGGACCCCGTTCGTCTACCTTCACCACAACGACTATCGAAACCCGCCCAAATCACTGACGCAGTACAAGTTCGATCCGGCCGGGTCGGGCAAAACGTACAAGCCGGTGAAGGGCGTCGGAACGTCCTGGGCGATGCCGGACAAGTTTCAACTGGTCTCCGTCGGCCCCGACGGGGTGCCTGGAACGTCGGACGACATTCCGGGATTCTAGGAGCCTGTCCCGGTAATCAGGGTGTCCACGGCAGGCCAGGAGCGAGGAGAAGACCAAACCTTGAACAGGTTGTCGACAACGAGCAACGTCGCACTGCGAAACTTATCGGCCTGTCTCCCAAGGGGAAGGCGGCGTCGAGGGCGCAGTTCCCTCGTTGCGCCTCGCATTTGCACTCTCGACGCCACCACCGCGGATATCCTGATTACCAGGACAGGCTCCTGTATGCGGCAGAAGGGCATAACGCTCCTGGAATTGCTCACCGTCATCGTGATCCTCTCGCTCATGATGGGGCTCTCGATGTCCTATTTCACCAACGCGAACAAGGATCTCGGTGTCCAGGCTTCGGCGAACCACGTCGTCTCCCTGCTCCGGTCGGTTCGGGATCACGCCCGCATTCGGAGCGAGCCCGCCTGGGTGGTGTTGAATCCTTCCGGGAATTCGATCCACGCGCTGACACAGGAAACGTACGGCGAGTGGCATTTCGAGGATACCGTTTCCACCGGCGCATTTGGGCGGAACGCGGAGATCGAGCGCGGGGCTCTCGTGCAGGGAAGGATCGGGATGGGGGTCAATCTTCGTTCTTCGGGAACGATCGACTGCGGCGTTCTTCCCGTTTTCGCCCCCGACCAGGGAATCTCGATCCAGTTCTGGTATTACCGGGTCGCGAAGTCCCGTTCCCAGACGCTCTTCACGATCGGCGACATGGCGGAAATGAAGATCTTCGCGAACGGGAAAATCCGGGTAAAACTGGGGGATCATACCCTCGGGTCCGGCACCGTCGCCCTCCGGACCGGGAACGCCTGGTACCACATTCACCTGGTGCACAACGGGCGGGAGATGCAACTTTTCGTGAACGGGGCGCGGGTCGGCACTTCGACCGGGAAGCTCCTGTGGAGGAAGGAAGAGTCGTTCGTCGTAGGGGCGACGCGAAGCGGGATCAGCGGAATCGTCGATGAACTCAAGATCGGCCTCATCTTCGCGCGGGAGTTGCACTACTTTCCGAAGGAAGTGACGCTGGAACTTGCGCCGGGACTCCTTCCGAAAGACCAGAAGGAATTCCTTGTCCATTTTGATTCGGAAGGGCGGTTGGATTCCCGCAAGCATTCGCAACCAATCCGGTTCAAGGTGAAATCGACGGCCGATGAAAGCGATATCACGATCAATACGACGGGGACGGTGGATCGGTAGTCTCGTTCTCCTCCTCTGCCTTACGGCGTGCCTGCCGCGCTTTGCGGAAGAGCGGTCGGGCAAATTCTCCCTTCTCCCGGGGGAAGCGTGCGAGCCTTCCGGCGTGGTCTTCGACGGAACGCACTGCATCTTCGTCAATGACAAGCCGATTCCGGGAAGGTCTTCCGTCTTCAAGTTCCCCTTCCGCGGGGGAGACCTTGCGGTGGAGTCTCGGGAGGATCTCTCCTCGCCGCTTTTCAGGGAGGCGCGGAAATGGGAGGACGTCGCCCGGACGCCGGACGGGGAGTTCTTCCTGGCGGTCACCTCCTTCGACCGGCCCGACCCGGCGTACAACCATCTCGTCGCCTGGCCCGCCGGGAGGCCGGAAGCGGCGTTCCCGGTTTCCGGTGCCATCCGGGAGGGAATCTCGGAAGCCCTCCGGGGAGCGGCCTATTTTAAAATCGAAGGGCTTTCCTGCTATCCCGGGAACACGCTTCTTTTCGGGATCCGCGCCATGGGGAGGAGTTGGAAGGAGAGTTCCACCGTCCGCCGGATCGTGTCCGTTTCGTACGGGATCGAGGGCGGGGAGATTCGGCTGGGGAGCGACTTCGCGTCTTTTGAGGAAGCAGACTACGATCCCCTCCTGGAGAACGCCGGGATTTCCGGGTTGGAGTTCGACTTCGATGCGCACCTGCTCTACATCCTTTTCAGCGTCGAGAAGAAGGAGGGGATGGCGGGGTACCTTGGTTGCTTTCGGTACCTCGGATCGGGTCTTTTCACGGGTCCCGCTGGCACTCCCTCCCGCTTGCCCCGGAAACCGGAAGGAATCACGATCCTCGACCGGCGTCGGTTCCTCGTCGTCTACGACGACGATCGTGTCGAGTCCGCGGGTCGAAAAAAGCACGAGGCGGTCTACACCATCTTCCGCTGGGAATAGAACGACCCCTTCATGACCCCTGTATTCTTAGGCCTGCCAGGGGTCGCGAAGATTTAAATAGTAATGTCCCCTTTTTTCGGGGGGGAAAATCGTATAGATTATAGGGGAGCGGGATCCCGGACTTCTTATTGGATCGGACATGCCTCGAAACATCGCCCGTCAACGTGGGATCGCGATCATTCTCGTTATCACCGTTCTGATGGCGCTCATGCTGATCGGGACCCCCTTCGTCCTCTCCATGATCCTCCAGGAGGAATCCTCCGTCGGCCACAAGGAGCAGAGACAGGCCGACTACGGCGCCGAGGGGGCGCGGAATTACGCCGCCTGGAAGGTGATGTACGGCCACGACTACATGGAAAGGCGGTTCCCATCGGGGCTGGACGCGCCCTACTACGCCGACACCTTCGCCGAGTTCCGGATGCGTCCGACGGACAACCTCTCCACCGATATGATCCAGAACCCACAGGGGACGATCTGGGGAGTGAACGTGACGGACGAACAGGGGAAGATCCATGTCGGGACCACTCCCGCGAAGTTGATCGGCCGGATCCAGTCGCTGATCGACACCCGCATTCTCGATCCGAAGGACTACCTGACGCAATACTCCGTCCGTCCTGCCCGGTGGATCTTTCCACAGTCCATCCGGGGGGTCGGCTCCGTACAGATCAATCCCACCAGCACGGTGTACGGACTGTCCGTCGACGACGCCACCCACTTCGGTCCGGGAGCGACGCTCCGCGTCAGCCGGGCCGGCTTCCCGGAGGTGGAGGTGGAGGTCGTTACGAACTGGGTCGCCTCCGGCGCGAACGTGGTCGAGACATCGCCACAGGTCGACGCCAATTATTCGGGGGGAGTCGTCGAACTGCAGGCGCGCCACCCGGTGAACATCAACACGGCACCCCGCGAAGTCCTGATCGCGATTTTCGAAGGGCTTCACATCGTCGGCACGCCCGATTCCCCGCTCTCCCGCGACCAGGCGACCAGCGTGGCGGATGCTTTTTATCGGAAAAAGACCCAGCGGTGGGAGGATTACATCACCACCATCATCGGGGTGGGCGATCTCTCTCCCCTGCAGATGGTCGCCGTCGGAATCAACGGCGTGAACGCGGATCATGCCCTTCTCGGGGGGACGGGCACGCTTCCGATCTCGTTCCGCTCCGGGGACGTCATCACCATCGAAGCCTTCTCCTCGATCAACGCCCCGAGTGGGATCGAGACCGCGGGGCGGGGGTACCGCGAGGTGATCTCCGTCGTCCCTCCGATCCCCCTGACCCACTACGTCGAAAGCCAGCTCGACTTCAACCATCCGCTCCAGGCCTCCGACATCGCGAGGACGATGGTTCAGAACGCGCCGAAGTTGTACGGCTATCCCTTCGGGAACCGGATCATCACTTTCCCGAATCTCTTTCCGACTTCGAGCGATGACACGCTGGGACCGTCGCAACAACCGCCGGAGGAAGCGTACTTCCAGATCGAACCGGGGGTGGACAATCGCGGAACCGCACAGTTGATCAATTTCCGGGATCATTTCAACTCCACCCACGAGGGGCAGGACCTGCAGGGAAGCGGGATCCGGTATTCGTGGGACCAGGTGCTCGTCGGCTACCCGCAGGGAGCGCAACCGCCACAACAGATGCCCGACGTGGCCGCCGGCGGGATCGAGTTCTGGATCCGGTTCGACTCGGTCCGTCCCGGGATGACGCTCTTCGACCTTCGCGAGGCGGACTCCACCAACCGGATCAGCCTCGAGTACGACGATTCCTCCGGGATCCCGGAACTGGTCTTTACCCTCGCGGACGGAACGCTTGGGGATTCCACGAGCCGCATCGACAACGGTGTCGCGGAGATCCGCCATCCTCTCCAGCCGACGGCGGACGATACCTGGTACCACGTCGGCGCATACTGGAAGGGGACCCGCTACGCGCACGCGGCTCTCCTGGTCGACGGCTTCGCCGATCCGACCGCGAAATTCAAGCACGTCAACCCGGAAGGGGAGACGATCATCACCACCCTCGGGGGTGCGCTCGATCCGGGAGCGACCAGCTGGACGCTGGCGGACGACACTCTCGTTCCGTCGAACGAGTCTTCCGCCTGGCTCATCGGGGCGGAGGTGGTGGAGTGGGATTGGGCCCAGAGCCTGCTGGTCCGGGGCGCCCGGGGGACGACCGCGCAGAGCCACCCCGCCCAGGCGACCGTCCAGATCTTCGGGTACTCCAGCAAGCTCCGGAACATGAACGCGATGGTGACCCTGGGGGCCGCGGGAGACGTCCAACTCACGTTTGACCGTGTCACGACAGGCGGCGGCCAGCTTTCGTACAAGATCGGAATGAATCCCCAGGCGACGGTGATGGGGGACAAGACGGATGATGACACCAATCAGACCTATGTCGACGACATGCAGACCGACATCCCGGTGACGACCACCGACATCACGGAGTTTCCCGACCAAGGGCACATCCTGATCGAGAGCGAGGTGATCTACTACGGAGCGCGAAGCGGCACGACTTTCAGCCAGTGCGAACGGGGCTCCCACGGGACGATCGCAGCCCGGCACAACACCGGGCAACAGGTCGCCCTTTGGGGACTTCCGACCACCGACACGACCAATTACATCGACGGGACGATCGTCCGGATCGACGACGAGTGGTTCGGACCGGTCTACAAGGACGACCTTCATCCGAATCACTGGAGGGGGTACCTCAACGGGACGACCCCGGGGAGGCTTCTTCGTGGACCGCAGGTGATGTCCGTTCAGGAGCTTCATTCCGCGGGGGCGGGGGTCTGGCCAATCTTCGCGGCGCGGGAGAGCGACATCACCGTGAACCGCGAGAACATGGGCGGGGACGACCGGGTAACGATCACCGACGCGGCGAGCCAGAGCGAAAGTGCGCGGATTCATCACGCCAAGGTGGCGAGCGGACAATGGCAGTTTTCCATTCCCAATGGGCAACTCGCCTCGTTCGAGACGGACCTGGGCCGGGAGTACGTGGCGGACGAACTGCACGTGCGCGTTCTCAAGTTCCCCTCCGGAGAACTGGTCGGGCTCAATTTCCTCCAGACCTACCGGCCCGATTTCACGGTGGCGCCGCTCGAGGGAACGCTCGACGAGATCAAGATCTTCGCCTCGCCGAAGGGGAATTTCGCCACCGGCGGTCCGGCGACCACGTCCGACACGATGATCACGATGAACAACACGGCGGGGATCGCCGCGACCGGAGGTTGATCAAGATCGGGGACGAACTTGTCGGGTATTCCCGGAATCGGAACAACGTGCTCGATCCCGTGACGCGGGGCTTCCTGAATTCCCCGGTCCAGGTGCACGACCAGGGCGACCTGGCGTTCAACATGGCGTTCATCCCCGTGGCAAACCTGGAGGTGGGAATCGGGGCGACCGACCCGACCCTTCGGATCTCGGAAGGGACCGCGGCGGCAGGCGGTCGCTGGTATTTCGACCGCCCCAACGGGTTCGTGGTGATGGAATACCGGGGCGCCCGGGAAGTGATGATGTACACCGGCAGTTGGCGGAATTCCGACGGGACGATCTCGCTGGAGATGCCCTCCAAGGTGCAGGCTACCGGGGAAGGGATGTTCCGCGGGAGATTCGGCACTTCCGCGCTCAGTTTTCCCCGCGATTGCCTCGTCTATTTCCTTCCCTACCGGTGGTGGGATACGTACGTCCCGATGGAGTTCGACAACCGGATGGCCTACTGGCAGACCTCTTCCACGATGGAAGGCGCCCGCTGGAAGGAAGTTCGGTGGGCCGAGGAGATTCCCGCGAGTGACCGGAACCTGAAGACGCATGTTCTGCTCCGGATCGACGGGAAAGGGGAATGGGTCGACGCTCCCGGAAGCGATCTCCTGGAATTCACCGATCCGCAGGGTGGGCCGGTCAACCGGTTCGGCTTCGAGAAGGACGCGGGGCAGATCGATCTGCGTGTCTACTTCGGATACGAGGGTGGGTTCTGGCCGGCGCACAGCTGGAAACGGGCCGTTCGGATCCGGGAGATCCAGGTCGATTACGACCGGCCGACCCGGACGCTATACCATGAAGATCGCTGAACCGATACGACGTCGCGAAGGCATGACCCTGCTGGAAATCCTGGTGGCGTTCTCGATCTTCGTTCTCCTGATCGGCGCCCTGATCAGTCTCACCACCATGAGTCTCGACACGTGGACCGACGGGGAGGAGAGGAAGGACGCCTATGACCGTGCGCAGATCGTCCTCGACCGGATCTCCGGGGACCTGCGCGATCTCTACTCCGAAAACGTCTACTTTCCCGACGGAAGAAAGACGCTGATGCCGGCGGCGCTCATCGGGGACGTCGATTCGAACGGGGGCGGGCGTATCCGGTTCGTGCGCGGAGGGGACGCGGAGAAGATCGGCGTTCCCCCCTCGAAGAAACTCCGGAAGATCACCCCTTCGATGTTGTACGGAGACTTCTGGGAAGTGGCATACGTGATGGACTCCGACGCCGGGAAAAACACGATCTGGCGTGCCGTGCGGTACTTCGACCGGCGGGACAAGTGGACGCTCTTCCGGGAACAGGACGTCGATCCCACCACCGGTAAATTTTTCCGGACGTACGCGGTTCCCCTCGAGCGGGGCGTTCTCCATCTCGGGTTCCGGTACTGGACGCGCGATACGAAAACCTGGATGGAGGCCGGGACGCGCTACTTCACCTGCCGCTCGTCGGCCCATCGTCCGCTCGTCCAACGGAACGGGGAGGGGGATTGCCCGGTCTGCGGAAAGGCGCTCGTGGAAAAGAGGGTCTCCCGGAAAGAATCCTCCAGCGCGGAGTGGGATTCCACCCGGCGGGAGCTGAAGTCGTTCCGCTATTATCGCCGCCGAAAGGACCTGAACAATCCCGATTTCCTCTATCCCGAGATCATCCAGGTGACCATCGTCGTCGAGTCCCACTCCGGGGAGATCCGGGGATCGCGACTCGCGCAGGAGGCCAGGGAGAACGACACCGTCCTTCGCCTGACCGACACCAGCGGGCTTCCGGAACCGCCCGATTTCGTAAAGATCGGGTCCGAGTGGATCCAATACTCGGAGATCACTTTCGACGAGATCAGGGTGAGCGGTCGCGGCGCGCGGGGAACGAAAAAGGCATCGCACAAGAACGGGGCGACCGTTCATTTCGGGGAGACCTTCGTCACCGAGGTGCGGATTCCCGTTCACCGGGAAGGGGGGACGCGATGAACCGGAAAGGGTTCACCCTCCTGGAAATCCTGATCTCGATCATGATTCTCGCCGTCGGCATCGTCGCGGTTCTTCCCCTTTTCGCGGTCGGCACCCAGAGCCACAAGCGGGCGATCGACCAGACGCACGCCAGCCTGATCGCCCCGCGCATCGCCGCCCGCATACAGGAAAACCTCCTTTGGAACAATCCGTCCGACATCAGGGACGGTCTCTTCGTCGAGTACGGAACCTCCTACCGGTACGACGCGACCTTCACCCCCCTGGGGATGGGGACCGACGACCCTCTCGCCGCCGCCGCCTTCCTTCTGCAGGTGACCGTGAAGTGGGCCGTGAGCGGGGAGGACCACCTGGAAAATTTCGAAACGATCGTCCTCCGAAAAATTCCCCGATGAAGCCTCTCCCCGACGACCTTCGCTCGTTCCTTCGGGAACGGGGGATTCGTCCCCGGAAATCCCTCGGCCAGAACTTTCTCATCGATCCAAATTTCCTCGAGGCGATGGTCCGGGACGTGGAGATTCTTCCCTCCGATTCGGTGATCGAGATCGGGGCCGGTCTGGGCCACCTGACCGAACATCTCGTGGTGAAGGCGAAAAAGGTCTGGGCGTTCGAGATCGATCCGGACCTGTACGAACTCGCCCGGGAACGGTTCGAGGGGGTGACGAACCTGGATCTCATCCTGGGGGACGGAGCCTCTTTCGCAAGGGAGGTTTCTTCTCCGGAAGACGGATCCCTTCACGTGGTTTCGAACATGCCCTACGCGGATTATGCCCGTCTCCTGGTGGCGATGCTGTCGGCCCCCTTTCCCGTGAAGAGCTATACCCTGATGATCCAGCGGGACGTTTACGACCGCCTGAAAGCGCGGCCGGGGACGAAGGAGTACGGGCCCTGGTCGGTCCTGGTCCAGGCGATGTGCACCCTGCGGTTCCTGCGCAAGGCGGGGGGAAAGCTCTTTTTTCCGCCGCCCCGGGTGGCCTCGGCAGTATTCCGCCTGGAACGGACCTCCGCGGTCGCCCCGGGGGAGGTGAACGGCCTCTTGGAGTCCCTGAAAGGGGTTTTCGCCCATCGGAGGAAGATCTGGAGGGAGGGGAAGCGTGCCGAGGAATTCACCCCTTCCGAACTGGTTTCCCGCCTCCGGGAGGGGTAGATTTCGAGAAAAATACTCGACCCGGGAGGGGGCTCATGGTATCCTCCTCCCCCTTTACTGGAGAGGGTACGTGCCGTTCATCTCGGAAGAATCGATCCTGGAACTGAAGCGATCCATCGACATCCAAGAGGTGGTTTCGTCATATTTTCCCCTGAAGCGTTCCGGGGCGAACTACAAGGCGTGTTGTCCGTTCCACGAGGAAAAAACGCCCTCCTTCAACGTTCATCCGGAAAAGCAGATCTTCAAGTGCTTCGGATGCCAGAAGGGGGGGGACGCGATCTCGTTCGTGATGGAGATCGAGAACGTCGACTACCCGGAAGCGATCAAGATGCTCG